>Ga0206677_10000990_pt1 | contig 26816 bp, 21 predicted proteins | sample M130m12015metaG_FD_155475 | JGI IMG/M metagenome (GOLD analysis project Ga0206677, IMG submission 155475) | Ammonia-oxidizing marine archaeal communities from Monterey Bay, California, United States - M1 30m 12015 | ecosystem: Environmental > Aquatic > Marine > Intertidal zone | place: USA...
CGCCGAATGTTGAGCGAAGGTGCTACGAACCCGGGTGCAGGCCCTGCATTAGTCGAGGCAGCACTCGCGCAGGTGACGACTTTGGCCCCGGCGGCTTGAGCTGTGTAATGCACTGTGATTGCTGGATTTATACTATGCCTGCGCCAATAAATGTGAATCAGATTCCTGACATGTTTGTATTGGTTAGGGTTCTCATGCGTGTTGTGTTCAGAATATGGCCCAAGGTGCATTTGCGATGATTGAAAACGATGGCTTTATTTTGTTTCAGGTCGATAATCGGGTCTGTGCATGGGTAAAAGCAGCAAAACCATTGGCACATCGCATCGCGTCTGATCCGGTTGCACGGACAGCTAACCTACGGCATGGCAAGACCTGGTTCGTCGGAGTGGATGCGTTGCCAAATGCATCTGACGGGTCAGTTGACGGGGTGCCCTTGGCTGGACCTTGGTTGCCGCTTGTGCCGGAACTGCCACTGCATCGGGCACAACTGTCCATTATCTATCCTGGTTATCCTCGGCAGGATCTGGACGAAAGCGATGCCAATTACCGCTACCGGAACACCCGTTCGGCCGCCCACGTCGATGGTCTGCTACCTGAAGGACCCAAGCGGCGGCGCTATGCTCGAGAATTTCATGCCTATGTTTTGGGCGTGCCCCTGACGGATGCGCGTCAAGCGCCAACCGTCGTGTGGCGTGGCAGTCATCGGATCATGCAAAACGCCCTGCGGGCTGCGATTGGATCGGCACATATCGGTTCTGTGGACGTCACAGATGCCTATCACGCCGCACGTCGGCGTGTGTTTGAAACCTGCGAAAAGGTTTTGTTGACGGCGACGCTCGGGCAAAGCTATCTAATCCATCGATTTGCGGTGCACGGCACAGAACCTTGGCAAGGTCCGGCTGCATCCGGCCGGATGGTTGCGTTTTTTAGACCTGAATTCGCGAACCCTGCCGACTGGCTGGGCGAATGACGAATAGCGCGGCTCGTTTGACCGCCCATTCGTAGGTTTAAAACAATTGTCTGTCCCACGCGTCTGACAGCAAACCAGCCGATTCAGCGTTTTAGACGTGCGCTTCGGCCACCACGTCGGCCGGATGGGGCAGCATTGCGGTTGGGCAGGTCGTCCATTATTGCACGGCGTTGCTCATGGGTCATACGGCTCCAGCTTCCGATCTCGTCGATTGATCGGGCACAGCCCGAACACAGCCGTGTTTCGGGATGAATAATGCAGATTTGGACACATGGGCTTTCTATTTCGTCCCGTTTCCAAACCAAATTTTCAGGGACTGCGCGCGTCATCTGGGCCTCTTCATTACAGCTAGCCTATCCAGCAATCCCTGTAGGATATAGCTCGCCGCCACATGATCAATGACCTCTGCGCGACGTTTGCGCGTCGTATCCGCCTCAAGCAGCGCTTTTTCCGCAGCCACTGTGCTAAGCCGCTCGTCCCAAAAGGTGATTGGGCCGTTCCAAAGCTGGGCAAAGTTGCGAGCAAATGCGCGGGTGGATTGGCAGCGCGGACCTTCGCTGCCGTCCATATTTCGCGGCAGTCCCAGCACTATTCCACCCACAAAGCGTTCGGCAATCAATGCCTGCAGGCGCGCAGCATCCAGTCCAAATTTCTTTCGTCGGACAGTTTCGAGCGGAGATCCAACCGACAAGTGCGTGTCTGATACAGCCACACCTATGGTTTTCTCACCAAGGTCCAAACCCATAAGCGCACGAAATGGCGGTAATGCAGCGACGAATTCTTCTGTGTTATCAGTTATCATTGCAGGCCGATCCGGTCTGCGGTGCGGTTTAACAAGTCCATCGCTGCCCGGTTGTCGCCAAATGCTTTTAACGCGTTTTCAAAGACAGCGCGTGCCTGATCCATTTGTCCCAGCACGCCCAAAGAAGATATTAATTGTGACCAGTCTTCGACTGGCCCGCCCTCGGTTGCCAGGCGGTCACTCAAGCCCGCCACCATGCCCTGGATCATCTCCATGCGCTCTGCCGGGCTCATGTCGCCCGCTGCGTCGATATCAGCGGCAGAGGGGCCACGACCGGTGCCAATCGCTGGGCGGGCATAGTTTACACCGGCCCGCATCGCCATCTCTTCGATCTGAGCTTCGATTGGCTGCACCCAGGGTGCATCTGGCGGCCCCTCACGCAACAATTGGTCCCAGACGCGCAGGGCTGTATCAGGCCGACCCGTCTGCGACATCATCAGTCCAAAATAATAGCGCGCGGGCCCATTGGCCGGATCCATAGACAAGGCACGTTCGAGAACCCCCTCGGCTTGGGGCGATACATAGCCGCCAGCGGCTAGGATCAACAGATCGGCGTAGTCAGCAAAATCGGTGGCCGTTGCGTTTGCGCCCTTGATTGCAAGCACACGGGCCTTGGCAGCATGGGCGGCAGCAAAGTTGCCCAGCTGTCCTTCGGATTGTGACAACAAAACCTGTCCTTGCAAGTCATTTGGCCGCGCGCCTACGGTTTCGCGCAGCTGCTCGACCAGAGCCACATAATCCGGCGAAAGATTGAGCGGCGGCCCTTTATTGGGCAAACTGGCCTCGGCTGTCGTCTGGCTGGGTCTTTCTGCACGCAGCGTTTCGGCCATTTCGATCCGGTTTGCTAGTCTCAGGTCGCCGTAGCCCGGTGCACCCAGCTGTAAATACATCAAATAAGACGCACCCGCGATAACAACTGACGTTATGGCCGCGATCAGCATACCTCCTGTCGGATGTGTTTGAGAGATGCTAGTTCGGACGGCGGCATCCGCCTGCAGAATGCGCCGCGAGACCTCAGTGCGCGCACGCTCGGCATCACTCTCGGACACCACACCACGCGCCAAGTCGCGCTCCACTTCTTTGAGTTGGTCGCGGTAAACGTCAAGATCATAAGCTGCGGGAGGACGGGCATCCCGACGCGCGCCTATTAGCGCACCCGACAGGACGGAAACCACGCTCAGCGTTAATACGGCGGTGACAATCCAGAACAGCATCATTGCCCTTTGATTTGCATTCTCTTTATTGACTTAACCTGTGCAATCGCGATGCAAAAGGGTCAAAGCATCCAGATAGCACCAACGCTGCAACAACACATCGTTGCTTGACAGGCCATAAGGATCGGGTCTGTGTCGCAAAACTGCTATGAAACGCCGCCAGCGCTTGACTTTTTCTTCTGTCATAAAGCCATTAAAACGCTTGTTGACCTTTTTCGAATCCAGTGCCGGACATATCCTTATGAAACGCTACTCTGCCTTTGCCATCGCTCGGGAAGCCGCACGCTATCATACCGGTTGGGAACGAGCATGGCGCGCGCCTGAGCCCAAGTCGAAATATGACGTCATCATCATTGGCGCCGGTGGCCACGGGTTGGCGACGGCCTATTATCTTGGCAAGAATTTCGGAATAACCAACGTCGCAATACTTGAAAAAGGGTGGCTTGGTGGCGGCAATACTGGCCGTAACACAACGATCATCCGCTCAAACTATCTGCAGGATCCTTCTGCCGCTATCTATGAAAAATCCCGCTCGCTCTATGAAACAATGAGCCAGGATTTAAATTATAATGTCATGTTCAGCCCGCGCGGCGTTATCATGTTGGCCCAGACCCAGCACGAGATCCGTGGCTATCAGCGCACGGCCCATGCCAATGCCCTGCAAGGTGTAACCACAGAATTTATCGGCCCCGAAAAGGTCAAAGAACTGGTGCCGATTATCAATATCCATGGGCCACGCTACCCGGTGCTGGGGGGGCTCTGGCAGGCAAGGGGCGGCACGGCGCGGCACGACGCGGTTGCTTGGGGGTATGCGCGGGCATGCTCTGACATGGGCATGGATGTTATTCAGAAATGTGAGGTCACAGCGATCCGCCGTGAGGGTGGCAAGGTAAGCGGCGTCGATACCAACAAAGGCCCGATTGACTGCGCCAAGCTTGGCGTCGTTGTGGCTGGTCACTCTGGTCATTTGGCTGACATGGCGGGCTTTAGATTGCCGCTTGAGTCCGTAGCATTGCAGGCGCTGGTTTCCGAACCCATCAAGCCCTGTATGGATGTCGTTGTGATGGCCAACACCGTGCACGGCTACATGAGCCAATCTGACAAAGGCGAAATGGTGATCGGCGGTGGGACCGATGGGTATAATAACTATACCCAGCGTGGATCTTTCCATCATATCGAGGAAACCGTGCGTGCCCTGATCGAAACGTTTCCAATGATCTCTCGCCTCAAGATGTTGCGACAATGGGGCGGCATTGTTGATGTGACAGGAGACCGATCGCCGATCCTGTCCAAAACGCCGGTCGACGGTGTCTTTGTCAATTGTGGCTGGGGTACTGGTGGGTTCAAGGCAATCCCCGGTTCTGGCTGGGCTATGGCGGAACTGATCGCCAAGGGACATTCGCCGCTGACCGAAGAATTCGTGCTGGATCGGTTCCGTGCGGGGAAATTCATTGACGAAAGCGTTGCTGCCGGAGTGGCACACTGATCATGTTGGCCGTACGCTATATCCTTCGACGTTTTGCGGGACTTGTCGCTTATGTTGGCCTTGCAGCTTGGGCCATCGGCACGGTACTGATGATTTGGTCTGAAAATGCCGAACTGTTTCAGCGGTTTGGTGCCCTTGGTGTTGCGGCATCTGTATTGTTTTTTTCCAACAGGCTAGCGACGATCGAGCAAGGCCGCCAGAAATCGGTAGAAAAGATTTTGCACGAATTCGGTATCGAGTTGACTGCGCTCAAACAAGGCACACCACCTACAGAAATCCCGAAACAGGGCTACTCGGTTGACTACCTGACCGAAGAACGCAACTTTGACAGCCTACGTCAGAAGGCTGATATGTTCAATTTTTTGAACGTCTTGCTGCTTACCGTAGCCACGTTGCAATGGGGCTTTGGCGATCGATGGGTGAACGTGCTTTTGATCTGCGGGGTTGGTCAATGCTGATGTTGCAACTAAACGCACTTATGGGCGTCGCGTCGAACCACCCCAATTATCTAGTCAGCGGCTTTGGTCTTTTTCCCTGCGCCCGCAGCCGAGCCAAAGGCGATAAGGTCGCTCACGTCTATCTCGCGCCCGCCACGGGCTGCCTTACGTTTGGCAGCGGCACGCTGTTCCAACGCAAACATGATCAACGCGCCAACGATAATCGCACCAAAGACCACTATGGCCCCCATTTCCCTGCTCATGGCATTCTCCTGTCAACTCAGGCTGACACTGCCACGATCCGACGTACCGCGTCACGTAAAATCGTAAGTGCCGAGCGCGGTGGGCGTGTTCACAAGGCAGCAACCCGACGTTGTTCGGCCCCACGTCCAAACCCGATCTCACTGGGGGGCTGCGGCAAAAATATAGCCACAAAAACCAAAGACACCGCGAAGGTGGGGCATGTTGCGACGTCCGGCCCCTGCCGACGCACGTCACTGAACGGAGCCTGCACATGTTGATACTGACGTGCCCCTGCTGTGGGCAAATCGGCGAAGAGACCGAATTTCATGCAGGCGGAGAGGCACATCTGACCCGGTTTGGCCCGGGCTCGTCGGATGATGAATTCGAAAGCTACTTGTTCGTGCGCGAAAACCCCAAGGGGGTGCACTTTGAGCGATGGCGCCACGTCTATGGCTGCGGCAAGTGGTTCCATGTGGCTCGCTGCACAACAACACTCGAGGTCTTTGGCACCTATTCCGCCCAAACCTTGCGCCCGCCGCAGGATCTGATCGATAAAATTACCGCAAAACGCCCCGGATGGACCTGGAGGGATATTCAATGATCCACTTTCATCTTGCCAAAAAAACTCCCGCCGGAGGCTCCTGCGCTTCCAGCCCGCGCCGAGGCCTGATCACATGAGCACGCGTCTTGCCTCACAGGGTCGTCTTCTGAACAAAGATCGCGCGATCCATTTCAGCTTCAACGGCAAGCAGTTCAAAGGGTTCGAGGGTGATACTTTGGCGTCCGCACTGCTGGCCAATGACCAGATGCTTGTTGGCCGGTCTTTCAAATACCACCGTCCGCGCGGTATTGTTGCGTCCGGTGTAGAAGAACCCAATGCGCTGGTAAATCTTGGGATTGAGGGCAAATTTGAACCCAACCAACGTGCCACTACGACCGAATTGTTCGACGGGTTAGACGCCACCAGCCAGAACCATTGGCCTAGCCTAGAATTTGATGTCGGAGCGATCAACGCCAAGCTGTCGCGCTTCATGCCAGCGGGCTTTTACTACAAGACATTCATTCATCCGCGTCCCCTTTGGAAACATCTGTATGAGCCGTTCATTCGGCAGGCAGCTGGCCTCGGCCAGGCTCCCAAGTCGCGGGATGCGGACACATATGAGCATTTCTATGCCTTCTGCGACGTGCTTGTGGTTGGCGGTGGGATTGCAGGCTTGCATGCGGCCAAGGCTGCGGCGCTGGCCGGGGCAAAGGTCATTGTGTTCGAACAAACGGCCCATTGGGGGGGGCGCGCACCCGTTGATGGTGGAGAGATTGGTGATCACCCTGCTGAAAAGGCAGTGAACAGTCTGGTTGCTGAATTGTCCCAGATGGCCAACGTAAGCATGCGTCTGCGGACGATGGGGGCAGGTGTCTATGATCACGGCTATGTGCTGGGTTATGAACGGCTGACCGATCACGCGCCTGAACAGAAGGGCTCGCGACATCGCCTTTGGCGGATCAGGGCCGGGCACGTCGTGACAGCCACCGGGGCTATAGAACGGCCGCTCAGCTTTGCGGGCAACGACATTCCGGGGGTAATGCTTGCCTCTGCGGTGCGCGACTATGCCGTCAATTTCGGGGTCAGCGCGGGCGACCGTACCGTCGTTGTGACCAACAATGATGATGCTTATAGAACCGCGCTGGTTATGCACGATGCGGGTTTAACCGTTCCGTTAATTATCGATGCCAGGACCCTCTCAAGCGATAGTGCACTGGTGACCGAGGCAAAGTCCCGAGGCATTCGCGTTCTGATGGGACATGGTGTCGCCAAGGTGCTGGGTGGTAAACGCGTAAGCGGCGTTGCGATCTGTGCTCAGGCTGGCGAAGGCGCTGTGTTGGAAGACGTCGCCTGTGACGCGGTTGCCATGTCGGGTGGCTGGTCGCCTGTGGTGCATTTGTGGTCACATTGTGGTGGCAAGCTTGTTTGGAGCAATGAATTTGCCATGTTCCACCCCGATTTGGAGAAAGCACCGACGGGTGCGGATGGCACAGCCTTTGTCAGTGCAGCAGGCGCTGCCAACGGTTATTTTGACTTGAACGATATCGTCCGAGATGCCCACGCAATGGGGCAGGCTGCGGCAAAGGCTACTGGCTTCGCACCTGAAAATACTCTGGCACCCCAAGCCACGTCGATGGCCGAGGCCCCGATGGCGCCGGTCTGGATGATGCCGCATGGCGCAGGCGTAGCTTTGCGGGCAAAATCGTGGTTGGATTACCAGAACGATGTCAAGGTCAGCGATGTGCAACTTGCCGCGCAAGAAGGATTTGAAAGCGTCGAACATGCCAAAAGATACACCACGCTGGGCATGGCAACAGATCAGGGAAAGCTTAGTAATATCAATGGCCTTGCAATACTTTCCGATGCGCTGAATCAACCCATTCCGCAAACGGGAACCACGACGTTCCGCCCGCCGTATACACCCATTTCTATGGGGGCGATTGGCGGCGAAGCGCGCGGTGATGTCTTTCAACCGATCCGGCGCACACCGATGCACGACTGGCATGGGGCCAATGGTGCGGATTGGGAGCCTGTCGGCCAATGGCGCAGGCCCTATGCCTTTGTCCGTTCAGGCGAAAGCGTCCACGATGCCGTGATGCGCGAGGTTGCCAACACACGCCAGAACATGGGTGTTCTGGATGCCTCGACGCTTGGCAAGATCATCGTCAAGGGCAAGGACGCGACAAAATTCCTCGACATGCTCTACACCAACATGATGAGCACGCTGAAGCCGGGCAAATGCCGCTATGGTTTGATGTGCGGTGAAAATGGATTTCTGATTGATGACGGCGTTGTCGCGCGCATCGATGAAGAAACCTATCTTTGCCACACCACCACCGGGGGTGCTGAAAGCATCCATGGCCATATGGAAGAATGGCTCCAGACCGAATGGTGGGATTGGGACGTATATGTTGCCAATGTCACCGAACAATGCGCGCAGGTGGCTGTTGTGGGTCCGAATGCCCGCAAGGCGCTTGAGAATATGGGCGGTATGGATGTCTCAAAAGAGGCGCTTGGCTTTATGGAATGGGCGGATGGCTCGCTCGGTGGATTTGACGTGAGGGTCTATCGGATCTCTTTCTCAGGTGAGTTGAGCTATGAGATCGCTGTGCGCGCAAGTGAAGGACAGGCGTTCTGGGATGCTGTCATGGCGGCAGGGGCTGAGTTGGGGGCCATGCCCTACGGCACCGAAGCGCTGCACATCTTGCGCGCCGAAAAGGGCTTTATCATGATTGGTGACGAGACTGATGGAACGGTCATTCCCCAAGATCTGGGTCTGCATTGGGCACTGTCGAAAAAGAAAGAGGACTATTTGGGCAAGCGTGCGCATACCCGCAGCCACATGGCCGATCCAAACCGATGGCAGCTTGTGGGGCTTGAGACGGTGGATGGCTCCGTCTTGCCAGACGGCGCCTATGCGGTTGCGGATGGCACAAATGCGAATGGTCAACGCAATGTGCAGGGGCGTGTGACGTCGACATACCACTCGCCGACCCTTGGTAAGGGGATCGCCATGGGCCTTGTGTTGCACGGGCCAGAGCGGATGGGCGAGTTCATCGATTTCCCCGGGACAGATGGCAAGACCTATCAGGCCAGGATCGTCAGCCCGGTCTTTTTCGATCCGGATGGGGAGAAGCAGAATGTCTAATGCTGTCAGTGCTTTGAACGGGGCTATATGGTCGGATGGGATTGCCGACGTAGCCGAAGCGCCGTTGCAGGGCATGATCACCCTGCGTGCAGATCTGAATGCGCCTGCGGTCAAAAAGGCAGTCAAGGCTGCATCAGGTGTGGCCATGCCTGGACCCGGACAGGCTCGTATCAGCGGTGATGGCGGGTTGTGCTGGATGTCGCCCGATGAGGTGCTGATCCTGTGCCCTTACGACGCCGTGGATGAAACACTGGCAAAGATGCACATTGGCCTTGCTAAGGCCCATGCGCTGGCTGTTGACGTGTCAGATGCAAGGGCCGTGTTTCGCGTTTCTGGTGAAAACGCGCGCGAGGTGATGGCGAAACTGGCTCCGGTTGATTTTAGCCCAGAGGCGTTTGGCCCGGGCACGTTCCGACGCTCGCGCATGGCGCAGGTTGCAGCTGCGTTCTGGATGTCTGATGAAAAAACCTTTCAAATCGTGTGTTTCCGCAGTCAGGCGCAGTATGTCTTTGATCTGCTGAGGGGGGCGGCACAAAAGGGTAATGCCGCCGATTTCTTTCGCTAAACAAAGAATGTTTCTGCGCGTAAAACATCATAGCTCCCAATCGCCGTGGTACAGGTCCGGCGATATCAGTCTTTGAGTGGGGTTTGATAGAAGCCTAAGGGTAAGTGTACTTTTTCAGACGCAGGTCTGACATGGTCTTTTGACAAACAGTAGCAAGCTGCCCGCGAAAAAATATGTGAAAAAATCGAAACGGGTTAGCGAACAGTTCAGATCACCCTTGATCTTGCGGCGTTGCGCACAATCTGTCAGTCACAAAGTGAATTTACAAAAGGGGGCCGACAATGGCTTTTGCACTTCCTGATCTTCCCTATGCCCACGACGCGCTCGCACCCAATGGCATGTCCGCAGAAACGCTGGAATACCACCACGATCTGCACCACAACGCTTATGTCACGAATGGCAACAAGGCGATCGAGGGCACCGAATGGGCCGGAAAATCTCTCGAAGAGATCATCATTGGCACCTACGACGCCTCTGCCGTGGCTCAGAATGGCATCTTCAACAACATCAGCCAGTTGTGGAACCACAACCAGTTCTGGGAGATGATGGGCCCTGGTAAAACCGCCATGCCGGGTGAACTTGAAAAAGCGCTGACCGAAAACTTTGGCTCTATCGACGCGTTCAAGTCGCAATTCTCGGCTGCGGGTGCGGGACAGTTTGGTTCAGGCTGGTGCTGGCTGGTTAAAAATGCTGACGGCTCACTCGCGGTGACCAAGACCGAGAACGGCGTGAACCCGCTTTGCTTTGGCCAGACCGCTTTGTTGGGCTGTGATGTTTGGGAGCATTCCTACTACATCGACTTCCGCAACAAGCGGCCTGTGTATCTGACGAACTTCCTTGATAATCTGGTGAACTGGGAAAACGTCGCGTCCCGTATGTGATACTGCGAACCGCCTGTAGAATAGGTGGACACAGACCTGCAAATATCACGCCCCGTGTCAAACCGGGGCGTTTTTAGTTTCCCATGTCAGAAAACTGCTCGAAACAGCTTTGTTTCAAATCACGGCAACGCCTCAAGCGCTGCCGCAGCGTTGGGTACATCTACGAAATAATCCAGCAGTGCTGCGTCGGCAAATCCCTGCGCCACCACGTGTTTCAGAAGTACTAGAAGCGGATCCCAGTAAGCGTTGACGTTGACCAGAAAAACTGGCTTGTCGTGTAAGCCAAGCTGGCGCCATGTCAAAACTTCGAACAGTTCGTCCAGCGATCCGGCACCGCCGGGCAGCACCACAACCGCATCACAGTTCATGAACATGACCTTTTTACGTTCGTGCATGGTCTCGGTGACGATGTATCGGGTTAGATCGACCTTGCCGACTTCCCATTCAACAAGATGTTTGGGAATGACACCAAAGGTGTCACCGCCCGCCGCCTGTGCAGAGCGCGCCACAGCGCCCATTAAACCCACATCCCCCGCGCCATAAACCAGCCGCCAGCCGCGTTCTGCCAGTCCGCGCCCTAAGGCTTTGGCTTCGGTCAAATACGCGGGATCGGTCCCGGTTCGGGACCCACAATAGACGCAGACGGATGTATTGGGCACTTGGGCTTCCTTTTTCGGTGCAAAAATGCAACTGGGCTCTGGTGAACGTCTTTTGACCGTTCTATCGCTGCCTGATAAGGAAGCGCAATAAACCCGTTTTGAATTCGGGAACTAGGAAGGAAGAAAATGTCGAAGTGGGCAGCCCGATTTGGCTCAAACGGTGCGATCGTCGGATTTGCTGCAGTCGCTGCAGTGGCTGTGGTATCGGCTGGCGTTTATATCAATAATAGGGCAGCCCCGTCTGCGGCGTTACCTGCTGAGCTGCCGGGAAAACCTGTTGCCGAAGTCGCCCCTGCAAACGAAACGCAGGAGCCTGTGAAAGCTGAAGCCGAAGTTGTGGCGCAGGTGCCTGAAACACCCCCTTCGATCGATGAAGTTCGCGTGGAATCCGACGGGCTGACGATTATTGCTGGGCGCGCCGCTCCTGGTAGTACTATATTGATTTTAATCGATGGGGTCGAAAACACGCGCAGCACAGCAAATTCGGATGGTGGCTTTGCTGCCATCACAATCATTGAACCGACCGCGACCGCCCGGGTTCTGACTGTGGTGCAGCGCAACGGCGAAGTGGATCTGGCCTCTCTAGATGAAATTATTCTGGCTCCTGTAAAACCCGCTCCGACCGTTTTGGCAGAAGTGACAACAGAACCTACGCCGATTTCGCAGGGTGACACGGTCGTTGCTAAGCCGACCCCAACCGTGGAGCCGGATGTCGTGAAGGCCACTCCTCAGGAAACGCCCGCGACAGCGTCTGCAGAGCAGAATGTTGCAGCAGTGATGCGCGAGGCAACTCCGGACCCAATAGAGACGCCCGCACCCGTCGTAATCAAGGAGCAGGATGTTGCAGCGCTCACGCCCGAGGCAACGCCAGACCCAACGAAATCGTCGGAATCGGCTGCGACCGACCCGGCCGCACAGACGTCTGCCGTTGTGGCGTCAGCAAGTCCCGTGGAACAAGAGCCTGCTCCCGAGCCAAAAGCCAAGGTGCCGGCCCCTGCACCTGTAGAAGTTGCCGTTGCCAAGCCAGAGGCGGAAAGCCCGACGACTGAAGCTGTTTCGACACGACGGCAAGATGCGGCGGAGGCGCCCGTGCCAGCCGTCGCACAAGACAAAGTGGCTGTAGCAACGGTAACGGATGTTCAAGAGGAATTACCCACAAAAACTGCGGCCGTTGAGTCCCCACAGTCAACGCCAACACCCACATCAGATGCTGCAGCTGTGCCCAAACCCACCAAAGCGCCGAAAGTCGCGGCAGTTGTGGAACCCGAGACATCCCAGGCTCAGGATGTAACAGATGCGTCGACACCCGCGGCCAAGGCGCAGCAGATTACAGTTTTGAAATCCACTGCCCAAGGTGTCGAGGTTCTGAATCCGGCACCACAGGCTCTTGATACAATTGCAATCGATACGATCAGCTATTCGACCGAAGGGGATGTGCAGTTGGCTGGTCGTGCGCAATCGGAATCCGAAGTTGTCCGTGTTTATGTGAACAACCGTCCTGTCACGGAATTGAATGTCGATGCACAAGGGCGTTGGCGCGGCAATCTTCCTGATATCGACACGGGTGTTTATACGCTCCGGGTGGATCAAGTGGATGAAACAGGTGATGTTACCAGCCGCGTCGAAACCCCTTTCAAGAGAGAGGATCCCGTCGCTTTGGCTGCCGTGGACAACCCACAGGCATTGGCGACGCAAGTGACGGTGCAAACCGGGGCGACGCTTTGGGCGATTGCGCGCGAACGCTATGGGGAAGGGCGGCTTTATGTGCAAGTCTTTGAGGCCAATCGCGATTCGATCCGTGATCCGGATCTGATCTATCCGGGACAGGTATTTGCCTTGCCTAACTAAGGCTGCTCTTTGGGTTTATTAAGCAGAAATGTTCAGAGCTTTTGTTTAGCGCTGCGGGCAAATTTTGACATTGGTCCAGCCTGATGTGAGCTGGCATGTGGAGCGGACCAAGCCCTCTGGCAAGCACGCGCGCGTTGGACTAAGTAAAACGTCTAACTAACAGGTCGTTTCTATATGCCCACCGATACCACAGACACCGCAACGCAAGTCGATCCGACTAAGCGCACACCAGATCCGTCGCAAAATGAAGGCCGCGCTGAGCGTCAGTCTGGCTGGCGCACGGTTCGCAAGGTGGTTCCTTATCTGTGGCCACAGGACAAAGCATGGGTCAAACAGCGCGTCATTCTGGCGATGATTGCGCTTATTGCCTCAAAGTTGGTTTCGGTCGGGACACCCCTGATCTACCGTGATGCGGTTGATGCGCTTGCCGGGGATGGCGTATCGGCATTGGCGCTGGGGGCGATCGGGCTGACCATTGCCTATGGTATGGCGCGCTTGTTGAACGTTGGGTTCCAGCAGTTGCGGGACGTGGTTTTCGCGCGCGTGGCCCAACGGGCGCTGCGCATGCTGGCGCGTGAAACATTCGAGCATATTCACCGCCTGTCGATGCGCTATCACATTACTCGCAAAACGGGCGGGCTGAGCCGTATCATCGAACGGGGGGTCAAGGGCGTTGAATTTCTGTTGCGATTTCTGCTGTTTTCAATCGGTCCCTTGGTTTTGGAGCTGGTGCTGATCGGTGTGATCCTGACAATACTGTTTGATGTCAGCTATCTGTTGATCGTTGCTGTAACGATCGGGTTCTATGTTTGGTTCACCTTTGCGGTCACTGAGTGGCGGGTAAAATTGCGCCGTGAGATGAACGATCAGGACACGGACGCCAACCAAAAGGCCATCGACAGCCTTTTGAACTATGAAACCGTCAAGTATTTCGGGGCGGAAGCGCGCGAAGCCACCCGTTATGACGGCGCAATGGAGCGGTATGAAGCGGCCGCCCTCAAGACCAGCTATTCCCTGGCGTTCTTGAACTTTGGCCAGTCGTTGATCATCACAGCCGGCCTTGTTGGCGTCATGGTTCTGGCCGCGATCGGCGTGCAGAATGGTGCGCTCACTGTTGGTGATTTCGTTATGGTCAATGCCTACATGATTCAGATCACAATGCCTTTGAACTTTCTGGGCACTGTCTATCGTGAGATACGACAGGCGCTTGTGGACATGGGTGAAATGTTTGACCTGCTTGATCAACCCGCAGAAGTTGTCGATGCCCCGGATGCCAGGCCATTGGTTGTTCGGGGTGGGCAAATTGAATTGGCTGATGTGCATTTTGGCTATGATACCCCGCGCCCGATTCTTAAGGGCGTATCCTTTGTGGCAGAACCGGGCAAGATGCTGGCGATCGTCGGATCGACGGGTTCCGGAAAGTCGACGATTGGCCGGTTGTTGTTCCGCTTTTATGACGTGAACGGCGGGGCGTTGCGAATTGATGGGCAAGATCTGCGTGATGTCACTCAAGACAGTCTTCACGCGGCCATCGGTGTGGTGCCGCAAGACACGGTGCTTTTTAACGACACGATCCGCTACAACATCGCTTATGGCCGGGATCAGGCCAGTCAGGCCGATATCGAAGCTGCAGCAAAAGCGGCCCAGATTCACGACTTTATTGAACGGCTGCCCGACGGCTACGACACCGCAGTCGGTGAACGTGGTCTAAAACTTTCTGGCGGCGAAAAGCAACGGGTCGGCATTGCGCGTACCTTGCTGAAAAACCCGCCGATCCTTCTGCTGGACGAGGCGACCAGCGCGCTGGATAGTGAAACCGAGCAAGAGATCAAGGACGCGCTGGTCAGGGCCGGGCAGGGCCGTACTGTGCTGACGATTGCGCACCGTCTGAGCACGATCGCCGAAGCGGATGAGATCATCGTACTTGAAGCAGGCGAGATCGTCGAGACTGGCACGCACGAAGTACTCTTGGCCAACGGCGGACGCTATGCGCAGCTTTGGCACCGGCAACAATCAGACGATACGTGAAATGCGTGATCCGTAAGAGGCACGCATTTCACGGTGCGACGACGCAGGCTGCTCTCTGACAGCATTGAAGTTAAAATGTCTCGCCCTGTGTATGTCAGTGCGTTTCTTTGCACAGGAAGGTTAATCGCTATTCCGCAGCCTTCAAATGGCCATGCGATAGTGCGATCTCATGTTGAAGGCTCTTGGCAAGATCTTCATCGTCGAAATCCCAAACAATTTCATGACTTTTCATATGCGTGGTCTCGCGAACAAGTGCCCAGTCGCGTGCTGCACGGCTAGCGCGTCCCAAAGACAGCTTAGCGAGCAATTGGCTCGTCCACTGCGCATAGGTCACAATCCACACGCGCAGTGCCAGCAAGGACGGGGTCACCATCAGCGTTAAAACTGTGGCGATCCCAAGCCCAAACACCACTGCCGTCGCCAGTTGTGTCCACCATAGTGCTGTTGGGCTGTTCACAGTATAGCCGCCATTACCGAAATCGAGGCTCAGACCGAACATCATCGGTGCAAGACCCGCCATCGTCGTGATCGTCGTCAGCAGAACTGGTCGGATACGGTCTTGCGCCGTGCGAATAATCGCCTCGATCCGGGGCATGTATTTTTCGTATTCTTGGTAGGTATCGATAAGGACAATGTTGTTGTTCACTACGATGCCCGCCAACGCGACGATGCCCGTACCCGTCATGATGATCGAAAATGCCTGATCCATGACCAGCATGCCGATCAGCACGCCAGTGGTCGACAAGACAACCGCACCCAGCACCAGCAGCGCATTGTACACGCTGTTGAACTGCGCCAACAAGATGATGAACATTAACCCTAAGGCACCCAGGAACGCCTGTTGCAGGAAAGCGCCAGATTCAGCCTGATCCTCTTGATCCCCGGTCCATTCGTATTCGAGGCCGTTTGCAAATGGGTTTGTATCCAACCATTTAGTCAGTTCTGCGATCCGTTCGTTGGGATTTACTGGCATCATTCGCACATCCCCTGCCGACAGCTCGGTCGGTAGGTCACGGTTGCTTGCACCGTCATGATAGGTGAGCACCGCAAAGCGCGCTCCATCGGCTGCAATGATGTCGCCCGCTGTCGATGGGCGCAGGGTTGCAACGGTTTGTTCCATTTTTTCGCCGTTGATCTCGACAAATTCGACGAGTTTTTGCAGATCTGGGGTAACGTCTGCCTTTACGTCGAAATAACGGTTTTGGTCCACACGATTGATCTGGGCAAGCTCGGCAACGGGCGTGCGGGTTATGAAATTTGCCAGTGGCACAAGCCCATCGGCTGTACGTACTTTGAGTGTGTCGAGGGTCGACAGCACACGATCTTGCTTAGGCAAACGTACGCGTATCTCTATTTCCTCGTCCGAAGTTTTAACGCGCATCGTGTCAAGCAACAGCCCGCGTGTGACTAATTGTACCATCGCACCAACTGTGGCCACGTCAGCACCAAAGCGGCCTGCTTTTTGTACATCGACGTCAATTTGCCAATCGATGCCGGGCAAGGGGCGGGTGTCTTCGACTTTAATCAAGCCAGGGGTCGCATCAAATTGTGCCCGAGCGGTGGACGTCGCAACCAACAGATCAGACCAGTTGTCGCCCTTGATGCGTAGATGCACGGGCTTGCTGCTGGCTGGACCTTGACCAAGGTTAAGAACTTCGGTGCGGATGCCGGGAATAGTGGCCAGCTGTTCTGACAGTTCGTCGATGATCGTGTTGCCGTCAAATGCTTCGGCTTTGACCTCTCGCATGACGGTATAATTGATGATGGGCAGGGTGAACCAGGGCTCCACCGCGTCGGGGCGGTTTTTCCAGGGGATCGTTTCAAGCTGGATCTGACCAATCGTGTCCTTGGGTGACTGTGCGCCTCCTGTGTTCGCATTCAGCCCGCCATTGCCTGCAAAGGAAAACACACTGTCAATACCAGGATGGGCGTTGACCACGTGTTCAGCCTGGCGCAGCAGTTCATCCTTTTCACTCAGGCTTAGGTTGCCCCGCGCCAAAACGTAAACGATGGCTTGTTCTGGTTCGGTGTCGACAAAAAACTCAACGCCTTTGTTGTTGTTCACGAAATAGATGAGTGTCGTTCCCACGAAAACAAACACCACGCCAATCATTACAAGCGGCATGACTGGGTTTCCGACAATGCCCTGAATGAGATAGCCGAAACCAGACCGCTGATAGCCAGATTTCACGCGGCTGTTGCGGGTGCCGACCAATTTGCCGCCTGCCCATTTGCCAACCAACCCGATCCGCAGCAGGAAGGCGGTCAAGGATAACAGTCCGATGATCACACCAGACACCGCCAGCCCTACAAGGCTGACCATGCCCATGCCGTTCAGGAACACAGTAAAGAACGTCGGCAGGACCGAGCCAAATGTGTCCAGTTGATCCATAGCAGCAAAAGCCGCCGCAATGTTGGCCTGTAATGCTCCCATGCCCGTTAATGTCGCAACCAGCGCTCCAGCCAGTGGGAACAGCATCAGGTGGGCAAGGAACGGCAGGCGCGCAATCGCTTCGTTTCGGGATGAAACCCACCCGATAATGCTGCCCAGCACGCCGCCCATCACGGGCAAATAGATCAAAGCCACAATCAAAGAGGCTGATAACACGAAAATCAACGTGACTGGCAACATGCCCATGAACTGACCCGGAACACCGGGCCAGAACAGCATGGGTAGAAAAGCGCATAGCGTCGTCGCCGTAGAGGATACGACCGGCCAGAACATACGTTTGGCCGCATCCACATAGGATTGCATGGGTCCAACCCCCTGTTGCTGGCGCTTGTCGGCGTATTCGACAACGACGATGGCGCCATCCACCAGCATCCCAACAGACAGGATAAGGCCGAACATTACGATGTTTGATATCGAAATGCCCATGATCGCGAGCAACACAAAGCACAACAGAAATGAGGTTGGGATTGCAAAACCAACTAAGATCGAAGCGCGTGGGCCGAGTGCCGCGAGCGATACCAGCATGACCAGCGCGATGGCCGTAAAGACTGAGCCCTGTAATTGTTTGATCATGGAATCGACAACGCGACTTTGGTCATTTGACGTGCCGACTTCAACCGCGGCTTTAAGGCCGTCAGGCCATTCGCCAGACCGTTCTGCCACAAGGGTTTTCACAGCCGTAGCCGTATCAATAAGGTTAAAGCCTTTGCGCTTGACCACTTGCAAGGCGACTGTGTCGCGTCCGTTGAAACGTGCAGTTGATAGTCGATCTTGGAAGGTGAGATTGATTTGCGCCAGATCCCCCAGCGTCACCACACGGTCGCCGTTTGTTTTGACGGGCAGGTTATATATATCGCGCGTTGTGTTGAAAGACGATGGGATCTTGACCGCAAATGCGCCCTGTTCCGTCTCGATTTCACCTGCTGCAATGAGTTGGTTGTTGTTTTGCACAACGCTGATTAATTCACCGGCGGTAACGTTATACGCCTCCAACCTTAAGGGATCGATGATGACTTCGACCATTTCATCACGGCTGCCCACGACACTTGCTTCTAGGACAGCATCAAGGGCTTCAAGATCGTCCTGCAGGTCTTTGGCGACGCGCGTGATGGTTCGCTCTGGCACGGGACCGGACAAATTTACTACTACGATTGGAAATTCAGAAAAGTTAAATTCATTGAGGGTATACTGCTCGAAGCCTGATGGGAATTCGGCCTCTGCGCCATCCATGGCATCACGCACGTCAGCCATGACTTGCGTCTTGTTCCAGCCGAACTCGAACTCCAACACGATGTTGGCATACCCTTCGGCGGCAGTCGCCGTCATTTTGTTGAGCCCGTCCAGATCAGAGAGCTCAGTCTCCATTGGTTGGATCAAAAGCGTTTCGCTGTCGCCGGCTGAAATGCCGGGAAAGGGGACAGAAATCACCAGTGTCGGGATTTCGATGTCCGGTTCACCCTCTTTGGGCAAACTCACATAAGACACCGCGCCCGCGAGGATCGACAGCACGATAAAGGCGAGAACCATTCGCGCGCGTGATGCGGCCCAGTCGACAATACCTGTCATTGGGTTTGCTCCTCAAAGGTGGGGTCGACTTTGACCCCTTGGGTGACAAATTCCTGACCGATAACAATCACGTCAATTTCGTCCGGCAAACCGGTCAGCCACATGCCCTGAGCTGTATCACGCAGAACAGAAGTTGGCAAAAAAGCCACGACGCCATCGTCCGACACCGTGCGCAAGCCCAGCTTGCCCGCCTCGTTCAGGGTCAGCGCTGACCCAGGCAATAAATGCGCACGTGCACCCGGAGCGACGACCGTGATTTCGGCGGTCTGGCCGTCCCGAATATTCAGATCCGGGTTTGGAACTTCGATTTCGACGCGGAAGGTGCGCGTTGTTGGGTCAGCTGAGCGGCTCAGGAACTTGACTAAGCCTGTCAATGTTTCACCGCCTGCGGCCAGCCGGGCGTTCGCAGCTGCGCCTACGGCAACGCGGTTGACCTGTGTTTCAGGCACAAAGGCGACGAGCTTGATCGGATCAAGTTGGATAACGGTAGCACAAAGCGACCCAGGTTGCAGCAGGCTGCCCAGCTCTGCGGTGTCGCTTTCCAGTATCCCTGCAAACGGTGCGTGAATATCCAGCCTCGCTATTTCCTTTTCTGCAGAAGCAACCGCAGCCGTTGCAGCTTGTATCGCGGCGTCCGCTGATTCCATTCCCGATTTGGCTGCGATGACACCGGAACGGGCGGCTTCCACCGAGGCTTCAGCCGCCGCAAATGCAGCTTCAGCGCTTTTGACACGTGTTTCAGACGCAAATCCACCCTCGCTCAAACGGCTGGCTGCATTTTGGTTTACTTGCGCTTCGGCAAGCCGTGCCATGGCTTCGGCTACGCGCGCTTCGCTTTCTGGAATGCGGCTTTTTGCTTCTGTTTTGCGTGCGACAGCTTCGGCCACGCGCGCGCGCGCCTCTGCCAAAGAGGATGCGCGGATACCAAGATCGAGTTGGCAAAGCAGTTGACCCTTGTCGATAAACGCGCCCTTTCGAAGCGGAGGAGAGACTACGGTGGACGTCGTTTCGGCCCGGACATCGACTTGGCGTGCGGCCTCTGTCTGGCCACGCAGGATGACTGCGCTGTCAATTTCGCGCGCCACTGAATGGTGCGCCACAACTTTGATCAATGCGTTTGTGTTCGGGGTTTCCTCAACGACTTCAATCTCTTCGTCGGTCTGTAGTGGTTCGGACGTCTCGTTGCCAGCCATCACCTTGGTTACGTAGGCGATTGTGCGTTCGCGTTCGATGATCCACAGGTACAGTGCAACGGCCACCATGACTGCTAATATGAACGAAAGAATGCGCATGCGCGAAAGTCCTTATTGGTTTTGGGCGCTCAATGCGCCTCGATTAAAATATCATGTAGGAAATTATTCGTCTAAACTAACCAGTTCAGATTACTTTTTTTGACATTAATCTGCAATGCGTCCGAAATGCCGCAGTTTGTGAAGCTTTCAGGCGCTCTTGGCTTGGCTGCAAGGGCACTATAAGAGAAGCGCAATAGTTGGCGTTGTGGTAATGCAATCGCTTGACAAAGCACGAACAAGGAGCGCGGGTGTGAGCAATACCGAAAGCTTTATCGAAGAAGTCACCGAAGAGGTGCGCCGCGACCGACTTTATGGCTATTTGCGTCGTTATGGTTGGATTGCAGCGCTGTTGATAGTGCTGATCGTTGCGGGCGCTGGTTTTAATGAGTACCGCCGCGCTCAGGCTGAGGCTAAGGCGCAGGCGCTGGGTGATGCTATGCTGGCAGCGCTGGCTGAAAATGATGATGCAGAGCGCGCAACCGCTCTTGGTGCGATAGAGGCTGAATCGCCAGAGGGTAAAGCGATCCTCGCGTTCTTGACGGCAGGAATACAGGCTGAAGCTGGAAATGGTGAACAGGCTGCGGATATCATTGCCAGCGTTGCTGACACCGCTGATTTGCCGTTGATTTATCGTCAGGTGGCAAGTTTCAAGTCGTTGATTGTTCAATCTGACACCCTCGACGTGGAGACGCGTCGCGCTGGCTTTGAGGCGCTAGCCGTGCCGGGCGTATCATTGCGCGTTTTTGCAGAAGAACAACTGGCCTTGCTTGATATCCAAGCCAACAATTCAAATGCCGCCATTGAGAGATTTCGCATGATTATCGAAGACGCCGAATCGACCCCGGGCTTGCAACGCCGCGCCCTACAGGCAATTGTGGCTCTTGGTGGATCCGCGGCTTTGGACAACATGGCGGAAACGCCAACGGAATAAGGGCGATAACATGGCTGAGACTATCATGCGAACTGTAGCGCGACATGTGTGGCCGCGTTCCGCGACGCTCGGCGCAATGGTTCTGGGTGTTCTGGTTCTCGCGGCCTGCCAAGAGCGTGAGATTATCCTGCCTGGCAAACGCGAGGCGATCACGTCGGTTCTGTCAACAGCTGCGACGAATGAGGGTGTCGAACAAACAAGACCGGTCGAGGATGGACCGCGCGATATTAGACTGCCTACTCAGGTCAGCAACACAGATGCCCCGCAAAACACTGGCACGCAGGTTTTCCGCGCCGTTCACCCAAAGCTTGCCGCTGACCTCGCCCCCGTCTGGAGCATCAGCATCGGGCAAGGTGACAGCCGTAAGCATCGGATTGTAGCAGATCCGGTTGTGTCGGGCGGTCGCGTTTTTACATTGGATGCCACAACTCAAGTGTCGGCGGTATCCACGTCAGGTGACCTGATCTGGCAGCGATCCGTTTTGTCGGATGGTGCCGATGAAAACGATTCAACCGGGGGCGGTTTGGCAGCAGATGGCGACGTTCTCTATGTCTCAACCGGGCTTGGCGCGGTCACTGCGCTTGAGGCTGCGACCGGAGCAATAATTTGGACCCAAAACCTTAATGCATCAACCTCCGGTCAGCCTACAATCTACGAGGACATGCTTTACGTGGTTGCGGGCGATGCATCAGGTTGGGCGATAAACAAGTTTGACGGGCGCGTGCAATGGCAGGTTAAAGTTGCCGAAAGCGGTTCGAATGTATTGGGTGCACCTGCGCCGATCGTGGCGGATAAGTTCGCCGTATTTGCCTTTGGCTCTGGCGAGTTGCAGGCTGTTTTCCGCCGTGGTGGTCTGCGTCGCTGGGATGCGTCCGTTCTGGGTGAACGTAAAGGCCGCGCCCTGTCCAAGATCGGAGACGTCACTGGTCAGCCGATTGAAGCAAATGGTGTAATTTTCGCAGGTAATCAGTCAGGCAGCACGATTGCGGTTGATGCAAGCAGTGGGCGTCGTGTTTGGACAGCAAGTGAGGGATCAATCGACAATATCCTGCCGGTCGCGGGCAGCGTTTTTCTGGTCAGTGACCGTAATGAATTGCTGCGATTGAGTTCTGAAGATGGCACACGGATCTGGGGTAAATCTTTGCCTAACTTCGTACGTGACCGTCCGACCAAAAGGGCTGAAGTGTTCGCTCATCACGGACCGATCTTAGCAGGGGCACGGGTTTTGATTGCTTCGTCTGACGGTTTTCTGCGCAGCTTTGACCCGGTAACTGGAGGCTTGGTTGGGACATTCGAAATACCGGGTGGTGCATCTACGGCACCCGTTGTCGCGGGGCAAACCCTATATGTCGTATCGCGCAAGGGTCAGTTGCTAGCCTATCGATAAGCTTGCTCTGAAGTTGTGACCTTTCCGTTCGGCAATATATGGTCTATGTGCCGCGTCTGACCTGATCACTGGTATTCACAATGTCCATGACCCTTGCCATTGTCGGACGGCCCAATGTGGGCAAGTCGACGCTATTTAACCGCCTTGTTGGCAAACGTCTTGCGCTGGTCGATGACCAGCCGGGCGTGACACGGGACTTGCGTGAAGGTGCCGCACGGCTGGCAGACCTTCGGTTCACTGTCATTGACACGGCGGGACTTGAGGATGCCACCGATGATAGCCTGCAGGGGCGAATGCGGCGTTTGACCGAGCGCGCGGTGGATATGGCGGATGTGTGTCTGTTCATGATTGATGCGCGGGCAGGCGTGACACCCACAGACCAGATTTTTGCAGAGATTTTGCGCAAACGCGCCGACCATGTGCTGCTGGCTGCCAACAAGGCCGAGGGCGCTGCCGCGGATGCGGGCATGATTGAGGCCTATTCACTTGGCCTGGGCGAGCCGATTAGGCTGTCAGCTGAGCATGGCGAGGGGCTGACGGATCTGTATGCACAATTGCAGCCTCTGGCGGATTTGCATGCTGAGAAGGCAGAAGAAGATGCGCCAGATGTCGACGTGAGCGTTGACGAGAGCGTGGATGACCTCGATTTCGTGCCGGTCCCGACCGACGCCAAACCCTTGCAGGTGGCTGTTGTCGGGCGTCCGAATGCAGGTAAGTCGACTCTGATTAACCAGATCGTTGGCGAGGACCGGTTGCTAACTGGGCCAGAGGCTGGGATCACCCGAGACGCGATTTCGTTGCGGACGCAGTGGAATGACACGCCGATGCGAATCTTTGACACTGCGGGCATGCGTAAGCGGGCCAAGGTCCAGGAAAAGCTTGAAAAACTTAGCGTTTCTGATGGCTTGCGCGCCGTGAAATTTGCCGAGGTTGTGGTGGTGCTACTCGATGCCGCGATCCCATTTGAGCAACAGGACTTGCGGATTGCTGATCTGGCAGAACGCGAGGGGCGCGCGGTTGTCGTCGCCGTAAACAAATGGGACATTGAGGACGATAAACAAGATAAGTTGCGCGATCTTAAAGAAAGCTTTGAACGGTTGCTGCCGCAGCTGCGAGGCGCGCCCCTGATCACTGTGTCGGCAAAGACGGGGCGTGGGTTTGATCGTTTGCATGATGCGATTTTGCGCGCTTATGATGTGTGGAACCGACGCGTCACGACTGCGCAACTGAACCGTTGGTTGACAGGCATGCTCGAGGCTCATCCGCCCCCCGCGCCTCAAGGCAAGCGGATCAAGCTGCGGTACATGACTCAGGCCAAGACCCGCCCGCCGGGGTTTGTGGTGATGTGTTCGCACCCCGATAAAGTGCCTGAAAGCTATAATCGCTATCTGGTGAATGGGTTGCGGCTTGATTTCGACATGCCCGGCACGCCGATCCGTTTGTTCATGCGCGGGCAGAACGATGCCAATCCGTACAAAGGAAGAAAAAAGGCTGGACCCTCCAAGCTGAGAAAACACACAGAGGGACGGCGGAGCTAAGTTTTTTCCGTTATGGGCTAAACGTTGGGTAACGGGTCGTTTTTTTTGTACAGCTTGTCGTTTTGTGTTTTGGTCTGTTGGCTATGCTATAATCGACCGTAACGTGGGCCAAAACATTATTACTGCTCCGCATAAGGCGAGCGCGCTGATACCCGTGGGATCAAATCCATCGCGGACTGCCACAGCAACCAAGGCCCATATCACCGCGATTGCATAAGTGGGTGCACGCGCCAGCCGCCATTGTACGCCAAACGCCAGAACTATGGCCAGCGCGATCATAAGCCATGCGGCCGTTGTGTCGCTGGTCCATCCATATCCACCCAGCATCAGCCCCAGAGCGACAAAGCTCGCAGCGCTCAGCCATCCCGCATAGAGCGCCACCGGCAATGCCGCGGCCCAAGCATCCGTGCGCGGGCTGAGCCACAATGCCCAGAGGGCGGTGATCAACATCACCCAGATTAGCAGGGTCGCCCAGATGGGGCTCAGCACCGCAACCGGCAGCCATATTGCCCCAAATCCGAGCGACAAGGCCAACGGCATGCGCATCGGTGCCCAGGCGGCGTCCTTTGCACGCCGCCAAGCGCCAAAGCCACAGCCGATGATCAGCCACAGATAAATCACGCCCCAGATCGAAAACGCATAGCCCGCGGGTTGGACCGGCGGATTGGTCTGTGGGAACGGAAATTTGTCCGGATCAAATCCGCCAAAACCCGGAACCCAAAGGGGCGAGGCCGCAAAGGCAAGAGCAAGGAGCAGAACAATAACGGGCATAGTTTTCACCGATTTACAGGGATGACCTTAGCCTACCCGATTGCTGGGCCCTGTGACAGGCGCATATTTCGAAGTCCTCACGGCCCGGTCCTTTCCGGCCATCCTGTTGCAGGTGCATCAGGGACACGGCGAACCGAAGGCCTCAAGCTCAGGCCAGCGTGCCATGCGCCGTCAGAGTGCATTTGCCGCCCAGATAGGGCGCAAGCACTGCGGGCAGCGTGACGGATCCATCCGCCTGCTGGCCATTTTCCAGAACCGCAATCAAACAGCGCCCCACAGCCACGCCCGAGCCGTTGAGCGTGTGCACAAACTGCGGTTTTCCACCATCGGCGGGCTTGAATCGTGCGTTCATGCGGCGCGCCTGAAAATCGCCGGTTGTCGAAACAGAGCTGATCTCGCGATAGGCGTCCTGACCGGGCAACCACGCCTCGATGTCAAAGGTCCGCCGCGCGCCAAACCCCATGTCCCCGGTGCAAAGAATGACCGTTCTGTAAGGGATTTCAAGCGCTTCCAGAATCGCTTCGGCACAGCGCAGCATCCGCTTTTGTTCCGCGTCGCTGTCGTCGGGATGCGTGACCGAAACCATCTCGACCTTTTCGAACTGGTGTTGGCGCAGCATGCCGGATGTGTCGCGCCCGGCCGATCCGGCCTCAGATCGGAAACACAGCGTGTGCGCCGTCATCCGGATGGGCAACGCATGCGCCTCCAAAACATCGCCCGCCACCGAATATGTCAGCGGCACCTCAGAGGTCGGCACCAGCCACATCCCTTCGTGGGTCTGGTAACTGTCTTCGCCAAATTTGGGCAGCTTGTCGGTGCCATGCATCGCCGCATCGCGCACCAGCACGGGCGAATTTACTTCCGTCAGGCCGTTTTGATCCACATGGGTGTCGATCATGAACTGGGCCAGCGCGCGGTGGATGCGCGCGACAGCGCCCCTCAGCATCACAAAGCGGCTGCCCGAAACCTTGGCGGCCGTTTCAAAATCCATCGCCGCCGTGACAGATCCGATCTGGTAATGTTCCACCGGCGCAAAGTCAAAGCTGCGGGGGCTGCCCCAGCGGTGTTGTTCGACATTGTCGTCCTCGTCCGCGCCGTCGGGCACATCATCGGCGGGCAGGTTGGGGATATGGGCCAGCGCGTCGGTCAGCTGCGCGTCGAGCGCCTTGGCGGCATCCTGCAGCGCGGCAACCTCGGCCTTTTTTTCAGACACAAGCGCGCGCAGGCGCTGGAATTCATCCTCATCACCACGGGCCTTGGCCGCGCCCACCTGTTTTGAGGCCTGGTTTTGCGCGGCCTGCGCGGTTTCGGCCGCTAGGATCTTGGCGCGGCGGGCCGCGTCCAGGGCCAAAAGCGCGGATGACACGGGCGCATCCCCACGACGCCCGAGGGCGGCGTCAAAAGCTGCGGGCGTGTCGCGAAGGCGGCGGATGTCATGCATGTCTGTGCTTTCATGGATCGGCGTTACATGCGCCCCATATGCCCGATCACGGGGCGGGGGCCAAGGGGGTCGGGGCGCGCAGGCGGGGCAGGGATGCCAAATGTGGCACAGATCCCGCGCTTTGCGCGCGCGATCAGCGCTTTGGTGCGTCCCTACCGGGGGGCAGGGTGGCCTGAAAGGCGCGCCATCGAGTATAGAAGTAGGCGCCCAGGGTTTCGTTGGGCCAAGGCCGCGGCCACATGAAGGGGGACGGCAAAGTGACTGAACGATCACCAAAGGTTGCTTCGAGCTGTTTGGGAGAAACATTTAGAGCCGACAAATCGGTGTGATGGATCGCGGCGCCTGCGAGATCAGCAAGAGGCAATTTGGTTTGTGCGTCAAACTTGGTCGAGCGAATGTCCGCCCCCTGCATTTGCGCCCAACTTAGGTCTGCCCCCTGCATCTGCGTGAGCATTAGGTACACCCCCTGCATCTGCGCGTTCCGGAGGTCTGCCCCCTCCATCTGCGTGTGCCAGAGCGTTGCCCGCTGCAACTGCGCACCCTCCAGCCGCGCGCGGTTGAAGTTGCCGCCTTCAAAGTCGATGCCTTGCAGATTGGCCGCGCGCAGATCGATTGT
>Ga0206677_10000992_pt1 | contig 26756 bp, 33 predicted proteins | sample M130m12015metaG_FD_155475 | JGI IMG/M metagenome (GOLD analysis project Ga0206677, IMG submission 155475) | Ammonia-oxidizing marine archaeal communities from Monterey Bay, California, United States - M1 30m 12015 | ecosystem: Environmental > Aquatic > Marine > Intertidal zone | place: USA...
TGGCTTCTTAGAAATCTTTCTCCTATCATCAATAAGAGCTAAAGTTCCATCGAGGTCGAAAATTACTTTTTTATCCATATTATTAGTTTTTAATTATAGTACTAATATAATCAATTTTTCTGACATAAAAAAATCTAGAGGCAATTATTTTGCCATAAAATCTCTAATAGTTTGCATGTGTGTTTCTGCCGTTGCCATTTCTTCTAGTGTAAATACATCTAGGTCTTGAAACCACAAACCATTACCACATTCTACAAAGATAACATTATCATCTAACTTCATAACTTCATTAACTCGATATACAGTCATATCTTCTACTCTAACTACATGAGTAGTTGAAGCCAACCTCTCTATTCTTTCTTCAATCGACAAACTCATTAAAAGATCTATTTTTTATTTTAAGCATTTTCTTAAACTCTGTTAATTGTTTCTCACAGAATTGAGCTTGTCTTTCAGTCTTTTCAAAATGAGATAAGTATTTCTCTAAGTTAGCTACATAGTTATATGCGCCTTCAAGTTGTGTTGCATTATGACATGAACTAATTACCTTTGAAGTCTTTCTCATTAGATCAAAGATGTAGTCCATATTAGTTTTAAAAATCCAATCCATTTTAGGGTTGTAAATAGTTTAATATACTTTTCCAATCTGGAAATGAATCACTTCCAAACTGAATCAACTCACCACTGAATTCACCAGCTCCATTCTTAGTTCTATCATCGATGAGGTAGTCGCCCATGTTTAGGTTTTTATTATGAGACAGAATAAGTCTCTTGTAAGCGCCTTCACCTAGGTACTTGTCAACCCACAATCTTTTGTGCATCCATGCTGATGGATTTTCCCATGGCGCAGTACTTAAGATATAGCAGTCATATTTGTCTGAGTTGACAAACTTATTGAATGCATCTATTGCACCTTTCATTGGAGGTGGGTCTAAAAAGAGCGCAGGCATCTGATCTACTAGATCTAATTCTTCTGCTCTCTTAACTGCTTCTGGAGGGTACTCGGCTATTTTAGCTGCTAGATCTACTAGCACACCATCCATATCAAAATATATTATTTTCTTATTCTCCATCCTTTGACTTTATAGTAGCTTTTGTACCTGGAAATAAAATGTAATACAAGAGCATTAAGCCAAACATTTGCCATGGCCCAACAGGATTAGCCCAAGTAACTGCTTCAGTTAAAACAACATTCCATAAGTATGTTGCTGTTAAAACAGCCAAAGGTACTGCTAAAAAAATAATTAGTAGTGGTCCGATTAAATTCTTCATATATTTGGTTTTAATTAGAGTACTAATATAATCATTTTTTCTGACATAGAAAAATTATTTAGTACTTTTTTTGTTTGTTTTCTTTTTCTTTAGGTTTTTTACAACTTCTTTTAACTTACTATGACCAATGCCTTGTTTTGCCATTGCCCTTAATGTTGCTATTGATAGTTGTTTAGGTTTTTCCATATTTGTTAATAACCTCGTATTTCTTAATGTTATATTTCTTTTGCCATGTTTCAATAAAACTTTCACCTATCCCCATTTCTACAATGTCATATTTGTGGTCAACCACAGGTTTTGTAGCTCTTCCATTATTTAAAATATCCACATGAATATCAGTTACAATCATATAGTGTTTCTTTCCTGTTTTGGTTTTTCTATAAACCACTACATTTGTAGGTTTTCCTTTTTCTTTCCAGGGTAATTTCATTTCCAAAATAATTGTACACAAATCAGCGCGACTGCTAAGCCTAAACTAATCCATGTTTTAATAGTTAGACCCTCTCCCATAAAATACCAAGTCAAAAATGCAAACGAAGTAATACCCATTGAAAAGCCTAAGAATCTACCAGGCCAAAGTAAACCATCATAATGTTCTGCTATTAATCTAGTTCCATTAATAAAGAAATAGCTAATAGTAGTTCCACCTACAACAGATAAGATTAAAGTATTATTCTTTGCCCATTCATTTATGAATTGCCCATTAGTCTGAAACCAAATTAATGTCTGTCCTATTAAAAAACATAGGATGCCTAATACTAGACCTCTCAAAATAATTGATTTGTGGTAGTTAATAAATGTGAGCAAAAAGATTCTCTATGGTGGTCAGTTAATCCAGACTCTTTAATAGCCGTAATATGTTGTTTAGTTCCATATCCTTTATTAGAACCCCATCCATATACATTACCACCTTCAATAGACTTCATATATGCATCTCTTTCAGTCTTTGCTAAAATACTTGCAGCTGCAATACTTGTATAGATATTATCTCCGCCTACTACAGTTTCAAAAGGTTTACCATCGAAGCCGTGGAATTGATCGCCATCTACTAGAATAAAATTGAATGGGTGTTTCTGACAAGTTTCTGCTAGAGCCCTTCTCATGCCTTCTAATGTAGCTTTTAAAATGTTAGTGTTTTCTATGTCTTCAACTCCAACGTGTTGAATGGAGTACGCCAACGCGTTATCTAAAACCATTTGTCTAGCCTCTGCACGCTGACCTTCATTTAGAAGTTTAGAATCTTTAATAATTTCATGTTGGAATCCGAATGGCATAATACATGCCGCTACAGTTACTGGCCCGGCAAGTGCGCCTCTACCAGCTTCATCTACACCAACCTCTATAATATTAGGGTCGTTTAAATGACTGCTCTTTAAAATAATGCGTTTAGACATAGATATAACTTGTTTAGTAGTTATATCCTAAAATAGCTTATTGTTTCTAATTTTACTACTAGGAGATAAATCAGCTGGTCGATCCCACCTCATTTGAACTTCCTTCTGATAGAAGCCACATTTCTCATAAAAACCTATATTATCTTCTGAACAATTAAGAACTACTTTATAGCAACCTCTTTCGACCGCTAAGTCTTTTAGTCTTTCAATTAATAGTTTACCTAGGCCTCTACTTCCAGCGTGCTTAGAAACTGCAACATCTTCTATTTGAGCAACTCTATTACCACCTCTAATTAATTTATTGATAGTAATTAATGAAGCAGCGCCTACCACATAACCACCTTCTTCTGCAACATAGTAGTGAATATTAGGATTATCTAAAATATTCCACCACTGTCTATTAGATGGATTGGTCTTACCATTAAAGGCTTCTGTATAAATATCACAGATAGGTTCTAAATCCTCGTAAGTTGCTTTACGAATCTTTACTTTTTGTTCTGAATTTTCCATTTGTCGTATCGTGTCACGACCTCTTGAAGTATTTTAGCCCTAACAATATCTGACTCAGTAAAGATATGAGTACTAATGCCTCTTATACCTTCTAATAATTCTATAAAACCAGGAAGACTAACTTGCGAAGCTGCAATATCTGCTTGGCTGACATCCCCTGTAACTACCACTTTACTTGACTTACCCATTCTTGTTACAAATAACATCAACTGTTTATATGTTGCGTTTTGTGCTTCATCAAGAATCATTAGGGCATCATCAAAAGTATCTCCTCTCATATAGGCTAGTGGTTCGAATCGAATTACTTTTTTATCAAATAAGGTTTTAGTTAGCTCAACACCGATTATCTTTTCTATATTAGATTTGTAAGATCTCATATAAGGATCTACTTTATCATTAATATCTCCTGGTAAGTGACCCAACTTTTCACCCGCTTCTTGGATCGGCTTACATAATATAATTTCTTTAATCTTCTTTTCTTGCAACATTTCTAGCGCAGTATAACACGCTGTAAATGTTTTCGAAGTTCCAGCTGGTCCGTAACAAAACGTAATATCATTTTTATCAATAGTATCTACGTAATTTCTTTGGTTAGGTTTTAATTGAATTCTTTTCAATCCTGCTGCAATCGATGCTGCTCTAGAGGTTCTTGCCATAGTTTTAATTTATTTAATCACCAGCCATCATGACCAGTTCACGTAGTTTCATTAACTTATTACATTTTTCATACTCTTCTAGAGATTCAAAATATTTTATCATTAAGTCAATAAACTTAGACCTTTGTGAAATTCCATGTGGAATTTCTATTAAACGGTCCTCATCTTTAAATGCGACGAAGCGGTTTACAGTCTTTGTAAAATTCCTAGTTATCTGATAATAACTTGCCCTCATTATGCTGTCTTTATCGGAGTTTGATACAAATCCGCTCATCTCAATTACTGTAATTTTTTGGTTGTTACTAACCATATTATATATTTTAGTTACTCCCTATCTAAAGCTAAATAAAGAGTTAAAATTATTAGTATATTATTCTAATACTCGGTCAAAAATTAAAGTTGTTGATCTTCTCTTGTTTTTAGCTGCTGTATGTATTTAGCTTTTTGCTTTTGCAGTCTTTTCTTTTGAGAAGGTTTTGTGAATTGTTTGCGATCTCTTAACGCACGAAGTTGTTTTGTTCTAATTACTTTAGATTTAAGTTGTTTTAGAGCTTTTTCAATATTGGTTTTCTTATCTAGTTTTATTATTAACATAAATTTTGATTTACTTGTTGCTGCATTTCATATAATTTAGCACACTTTTCGAAATCTTCACGGTCTTCATAATGTTTTAACATATTGCCTAATAGCTCAATTTTTCGGTCGGCTGGCATGTCTGATAAAATAACGTATGCTGGATGTTCCATCATCGCTTGATATAATGCAGTGAAAAAAGTAGACTTATTACTAACCATTAGGCCTTCGATAATAATATCCCACCTAGAGTTCATTCTTCGTCTATTTTTTCTAAAAAATTTATCCATGATTTTATTATGTACTTTCTTTATATATTCTAGCTTTATTGTTTTTAATTCAAAATATCTTTATAGCTTTTTTATATAAATGTCCGTTTGCCACAGCTTCATAGTTTTTAGTATACGGAAACACCACATCTCTAGACCACATTCCATCTTTCCATTTACCATCTTCACTTAAATGTTTACTATCACCATTTTTGATAAAAGTATTTGAAAAATGATATATTGTTTTTTTAGTAGACGCCCATCCCGGTGGATTAGGATTTCCATTATGCATTTTATAGTAGCCTTGGATTTGTGGGTTTTGTTGCCATTCATATAAATCAAATAATTCATCTAAATAAACTACATCTGGGTATATCCCATACTTAAAACCTAAATGTGTAATCCAAGTCATAGCAGATCTAATATTACTAGGAATATAGGGTCCTGTAATTACAAAATCAGCATCCCAAGAAATCCAATCTTCTAAAATACTACCAGTTAAATAAAGTTCATGTTCACTAAATAAATATGGTTTAATTTTAATCTCTTTTAAAAAATCTTGAAACTTTTCATTTTCAAAAGAGTCAATACCATACCAGACGTCTGATTTATAGCCGCCATATTCAATAAGAGAATTATCCTTTGGAGTCATTTATTTTCTTAATATATTCAATTTGTGTATCATTTAACTCAGGGAAGCTTGCATTTATTTTACAAAGAAGACTACCTCTAATCTGAGTATCGTAATTAGGCCATCCCTTTTCACGAACCCTTAATACTTTACCGGGTGTTGTTGCCTTTGGCACATGAATTGTAATCGGACCATCTAATGTAGATATTGTAATTTTAGTACCTGCCATAATTTCATACCATGGTAGACTTACTTCTACCCATATATCATTATTTTGGTCTATAATAAATTCTGAACTCATTCTTACATGAATGTTCACTAATAAGTCTCCAGGTGGTAGTGTGCTATTAAATGGATGTGCTTGCCCTTTACCTGCTAATTTAAACCTTTGTCCAGTTTTAACACCTGGTTTTAAATTAATAGTAGACTCATATCCATTTACTTGAAATGTTTTACTACACCCTTGAAATGCTTCTTCAAATGAAATGTGCATATCTACTTTAATATCAGCACCTCTTGTTTGTTGGCGCCTTTGGCCACCAAAGAATTGATTGAATAGATCTCCGAAGTTACCATCCATTCCACCCATATTACCAAAGCTGGCAAATGGATTATCTTGCATAGTATCATACTGTTGACGTTTTTGTTCATCGCCAACTACAGCATAAGCGTCTGCAATTTCTTTAAACTTATTTTCATCACCACCTCGATCTGGGTGATATTGCATACTAAGTTTCCTATAAGCTTTCTTAATTTCTGACTGAGTTGCTGTTTTGTCTACGCCTAAAGTTGCATAGTGGCTCACTCGCTTTCAGATTTAGATTGTCTTATTTCACGAACCTGTAAGGACTCTAGTTTAGCTTTTCTTTTCTCAGCTACAGTCTCACGTTTGTTCTTTGCTTCCATTGCGTCGGCAATTCTCTTAAGTTGTTTTGCTATTTCGCTAGCTGTCTTTTCGTCCATATCTATTCTTAATTAAATCTGACTTGCCATTTTGAAAATCTTGATAAGGTAATGACTTATCCTTCTCTTCCTTATGAGGGCCATTAACCATTATAGTATCTTTATATGGATTTGTTTCAACGCCTTGATCTTCTAACCAAGACATCATATCCTTTACAGAACCTTTAAATTGTCTAATTCTTTCTAACTCAGGGTGGTCTGTAGCGAAGTCTTCAAATAGTTTAATATGCTTCATTAGTCTAGGCTACCGTATTTACCTGAGGACATTGCTTTACCAAACTTATCAATACGATCAGTTCTATAGTCAATATATGCAGGGTCTTGTTCATGGTTTCTACCACCGGCTCCGTAGTAAGAATTAAATCTATATGAAGTGATTGCATCACCTTGTTTCTTAAATGCCTTCTCCATCTCTTTTACAATCTTAATAATTTGTCTTTTCTTAGATGAATTAATAGGTCCTTTAAACTTCTCACTATCTGGTGCAAACGAAGAAGTGCTACTAGTTACTTTAACGTATTCTAAAGTTTCTGGCGCATTCTCAATTAGCTTAATAAAGTCCTTTAGGTTATCTGCACTACCAGACCAAGAAGACTCTATCTTCTTACCATTAATAGTAGAGTAGGCCATTTCGACCTTCTCGTTTAAAAATCTGTAATATGGTTGGATATGTTTCATAGGTTATATATCAATAAAAAAACCCGCGGAAATACTAGATTTCCTACGGGTTCATTTCGGGGGCCCGCACTTCCGTTATGGATGTGCGTTAAGTTATATATCTAAGAAACTCGCTCTAAAATACTTTCTATCTTATCAAGCTCGTTTTTTAAGACTTCACACTTCTCATATTCTTCTAGATCAATGTAGTGTTTTGTCATATAGACTATAGTATCTTTTAGCTGTAACATATCCTCTCTTTCCATGTGACGGACATGCCAATCAGAGATACCGTTCTCTTTGATATTTTTATAGTTAGTTTCGATTGCTTCTTCGATCATGGCATTTTTATATGCCTCCATCTTCTGTTCGAATTCTGGATCGTTTAGGTAATCATCAATGTTAAAGTCATCATTCATATTAAGCAAATGTAATATTATCAGATTTGAATGCCATTTTGTATTCGTGAACCAAGTATTCAGCTTCGTCCACTGTTTCGGCCGTGTCAATTACCTCTCGGCCATAGGTTGAATCGTAGAAAATTTCGTACATAATATTTATTGATTTTTAATTACAGTACTAATATACGAAAAATATCTGACATAAAAAAATTCTAAGGCAATTATTTTGAAGAAATCTCTATCTTATTTGATAGAGATCTTCTTCTTGTTATCAGCTGAATCAAACTTAAGAGTCAAGATACCATTTGTCATAGTCGCGTTGATTGAATCCATATCTACTGTGCTAGGTAATCTAAACTTCTTAGTAAATGATTGTGCAAATCCTTCGTCTTTCTTTTCAGAAGAGATCGTTAAGATCTGACCTTCAACTTCAATATTAATATCCTTCTTGCTAAATCCTGGCAAGCTAACATCTAGTTTATTATCACCCACTTTATATTCTGGGCCTAGGATATTTAATGTGTCCCACTCTCTTCTTGGGATTACGTTAAAGAATGAATCGAATGCTCCGTCGAAAGAGTCTTGTGCTAATTTTGATAAGTTTGTTAAATACATGTTTTAAAATTTATTTTGTTTCTTGTGCAATATCGCACAGTAACTATAGTGAAAAAAGTGTACCAAAGCTATTTTTGTGACGTATTGTCACCTTTTCTAAAATTTTATTGACAGATTGGCATACCAGACATCTTTAAGATGACATTTGCTGTAGCCTTAATATCTTTTTCGCAATAAGTTTTAATCTCTTCATGTCTATCATTCCAGTAATATTCTGAAACTTCTGACCCTGACATTGCGTCTTTTGGTGAGGGAATACCTAGGACTTCTGAGATGAGACCAAGCTTAGCTGAGTCCCAACCTCCGAATTGCCAAGTCTCTTTAGTATCGAGTAAGCAGTTCTCCCAAGGTTTTTGTTTGTGTAAGTGAAAGTGTTTAGGAACAGAGACTTCATTTATTAGAGACCTCTTAATAATATATGGCATATCGAAACCTTTGATAAAGTGACCAACCCACTTCATCGCTGGGTACTTCTGCATGATCTTAGAGCTCATATCCTGGAAATCCTTTAGTATCTTATGTTCATCGGTGCCGCTAAATGAGACAGCCTTAAAACCATTAGGAAAGCCTGTTTCATCAAATTGAATCTGACCAACTGAAATACAAACAATTCTACCCCATTCTGGATTTAATCCAGCCATTCGAGGCCACATCTTATGTGGATCTGAGTAGTCTGCTAATTCAACTGGATTTTTTTGTACCAGTTGCATGGTCTTTAAATCCCAGTATTGTTCTAATTCTGGGTTCTCGTCAATTACTTCTTGAAACGACTCTTTCTGAGTTGCGGTTTCAATGTCGATGAAAATCATCTGCTTTAATTCGTCTAATGTGTACATATCTTTAATTTCCTTTAAATACTAAAAAACATCTAGCGTTAACTAGATGTTCTTTATACGTTCGAAGTCTTATTTGTTTCTTAAGAACTTCCAGATTAGTCCTATTAAACTATCAGCTTTAAATTTCTTGCCTTTGTAGTTTAATAAGTAATCTTTTCTTTCATTGTTTTTCATAATTGTTGTTTTAAGTCATCCAACCGTTAGATTCTTCCCAGTCTTTATGAGAAGATAGCATTGAATATGCCTCAAAAGAAAGTGTTACTTCAACATAACCCCCTGTTATAGATTGGGGACATTTAGACTCACTTAGGTACCAGTTGGGTGCATCTTTAATCCTACCATTCAAAAAATCAAATAGTGGATCTATGTGCATGTGGTGTACCCATATATTGATATGCATACATGTCATGTTTGCTTTACCCATTTTCTACGCTAAATCTTTTTTTGTCAAAGTTAATTGTACTTTTAATATCTTTCTTTTGGTACATATCTATCTGTTCGATTTCAGATGATTGTAATTTTTTACCATAATGCTCTTGATAGACTTTTTTATAGATAAGTGCCATAACACCATAGAGAGGAGCAAACTCTGAAGACATTTCCACTACCCATGGTTTCCCATCTGTATCTACCATCAGGTCTATTGAGTATATGTCTAGACCTTCATGTGCCTCATTCATTTCTTGAAATACTTCATTCCATTCCTTTGGCATTTTACTTAGATCTTTTAACACATACTTAAAGAATAGCTTGTCTTCTTTTTTCTTTGTCATCTCTTTGGTCTCCTTGTTACCATGTACTCTTTGTACCCACATAACAGGCTCACCTCTCCACATCATTATTCTATGTTCTTCATCGATGTCTATCTTCTCGCTGAAAACTTCAAAATCTTTTAAATCCTCTTTCTTAGCATCTTCCAAAGTATCAAATTTTACAATACCCATTCCTGAGTATCTGTTATCTGGTTTTGCTATAATAGGGAATTTTAATTGATCTAGATCTTTAGCATCTGTTACAGTCTTAGGCACAAATTTACTATCTTTATGGGTAGCGTGCCATTTAACTTTAGATGCAATTTCCATTTTCTTTTCTTCAGGGTTATAGATTAAGTCTTTAGGAGTACCCGCATCTAATAATTTTTTAGTGTGGATATTACAAAAGTTAATCACTGGTAACTGAGACTTAAACGGCTCATCACCCTTTGTAAACAGAGTCATAAAGTTTTTAGTATATGTGTCTTTATCTGTAACATACTTGAAATCTGTAATCTCAGTAGAAACACACATAATAACCTTATGTAAATCTCCATCTCTTTCGTTAAGAAATGTTTGAAAATCTTTAATCATAGTTTATATATCTTGCTGTAGGGAAACTAATAGTTTACTTACCAGCTTATTTTTAAACCTATGAATTTAAGATGGGAATACTTCAATCGTTCTTTCTTCTCTAACTAAATCTGCCCACTTGCCTTCGTATCTTGTACCTTTGACAATGTGGTTATCAACCCAGTGATAGTTACCACCTCTTGGTTTACCCATTAGTAGACCATGGTATTTGAAGCCATGTTTATTTAGCCAAGTTTCTGTAATCTCTCTTACCTCTTCAGTTCTTGAAGTAAAGAAAGTAATTACATGGCCTTCGTCAAACCATTTATTTAAAGTTTCTTTTGCACCTTCATAAGGTAAGACTACTGCCATTCTCTCTGGCTCTTCATTTGGTACATCATCTGTAACCGTGCCGTCAATGTCAATTAGATAGTTCTTACACCCTGCGTTTAAAACAGGAGAGACTAGGTGTCCGTCATCTCCTACTGAGGAGTTTAAATTTAATTCTCTTTTCATATTAATTATTTGTATATTAAGGTTCTTCGTGGTTTCTAATAAATGATACAATAATATATCTCTTACCACTTGTAATTGGCCTCGCGCCGTGTCTATGTGTAATCATTCCAGGGTGGAGTACTGCTGTACCTATTTGATCTGGATTGGATAATTTTTGATACTGGGGGAACCAAGTTCCACCACCACTAAATTCATCATTTAATTTAATAACCATCGTTAGATGGCTTCTATCATGGTGTAGAGATAGGTGTGATTGTCTAGATGTTGTATACCTAGCCATGAAGTTTTCATTTGAGAATGCGTCCCATTGTTTACCTTCTAGGCTCCATTGGTGAATTGCAAGAGGTCTAACTACTTCATGTAATACTTTATTGTAAATTTCATCTAGGCCAATATCTTGTAGTAAGACATCATTAGTTGGATAGTGTTCGTGTCTGTCAATAGTCCACTTATCTTTAGCCTCTGCTAGAGCAATTACTTCTCTACAGAATCTAGGAGTAAATAACGGGAATTCATATACGTTATCTCCTCTATCTGAAACCATTAAGTCATACTCTCCTTTTGATACTGATAGATTAATATACTTCTCTTTCCATTCATCCCAATTAGACGTATCTAATATTTCAAAATACTCTGATGTATCAATATCAAATTCTGGTCTTACATATTCTGTTTGAGTTTGTTCAGGTTCCTGGTTAATTATTTCAGGTTGGTTTGGACTACCCACTTCTGGTTCTATTGTAGAACCTGCAAGTTTACCACCTCTATCCTGTACTATAAAATTTTGATCGCGTGTTGCTAATATAGTTAATGATTTTGGAAATAGTTCTTGAATATCATGCCTTCTATGTGGATAACCTAATGCACTTAAATACTCATCTACAGGAATCACGTTTTCTTTTAATCCACCTGATAATAATAGTTTTGCTACATTAGGGTTTTTAATAATATATGCATGTGCATTATACCAATGTCTAGGATAAAGCCAAGTTTCATTAATAACCTCTTCTTCAACTTCTTTTTCAATTATATCTCTACCTAATAAGGCAACATCCCAATTAGTATCTACTGGAGGCTCTGCTAACATTGACATTGAATTACCTTCATTAAAGAAATCTTCTTCTAATATTAGTATTGGACCTAGTCCATCGAATACTGCAGCTTCCCATACTTTTCTATGTGAAATTGCACACCCAACCTCTCCTGGTAAAACAGGCCTTCTCCACCAATCATTCCAAGAATAAGGTGACTCAGGGCCCACATTCCATTTATCATAAATGGTATAACCCTCTTCTATATCACCTTCTCTACCATCAAATGCAGAAATAATTTCATACGGAGTATTTTCATAAAAACCACATGATTGTAACTTTTCTTCTATTGTTTGCTGAAGACTATCTCTATTTGTGTCTAAAGCTATAACATAAATTTTATTAATTCTCATTATTAGTTATGAATTTTTATATTATACTAGAGTAACGCGAAAAGTTTCTCGCCCTCTAATAAGCTATTATTATTTTTTTTAATATAGTGTTGATCTACCTCTGTTAAGATACCCATAATATTTTTATAGTCTTCAGAGGCTAACATTTCTTCTTTCGAATTAAAGTGTTTAATACCATCAAGATCAAAATATTTTAAATCACCATTTTCGTCTATCGCACAATTATATACATTTACTATATCAGTTAAAAGTATATTATGTTCTAGGGCTGCTTTAAAATGTTTTAAAATCTGTGGGTAAACTCCAATATCTACTGGCCACTTCCAGTCTTCCCATTCCGGATAGATGTTATATTTTGCACAAAGAACTTGATCTGCTTCATACCTCTCTTGGACAGCAAATAATACACCCTTGTAGATTCCAGCATCATATAATTTAGGTACTATTCCTAAATCATATAATATTGAATTTGTTTTTTTAATAACTAATAATTGCTTCATAGATGAAACGGGTGATGAAGCCCCAAAAGAAAATGGGTCAAGCGCTGCTTTACATGGGTAAATAAATTTTAGTAGATAATCATCATAATAAAAAACTTTATGATAATATCTAAAATCACCGTAATTATCAAAATGTCCACGGTATCTGTACCTGTCTTGGATTAATTTTTTAGTATTGATATTATCTGTATTGACATTTATATCACATTCATTTACCTCAGCAATTACCTTTCCTGTTTCAGCCCACCAGTCTTTATATTCTAGCTTAAATTTATCTCTCTCAGGTTTGTGATATTTGTTTATTTGAACATCGTTTAAATAGCAATCAATACCTAACCCTACATCTTGCATGTATTTCTTTTGAATCTTATTACCAAGCTTAACATCTATAGTATCAACCCAAGTACCTACTTGTCCAATCCTAAAATCATGAGTTGTATATTTAATATCTGTATTAGCCTTGTTAGGTAGTCTTACATCAACAGGTTTACTAATAGTATGTCCTAAGAATTTTGCTATCTTATTTACAGAAGAATCATACTCATTTATTATCTCTTCAAATGAAATGATTTCCATGTCAAGATCAAGAAGTTCTCTGCTCATATAAACAGAAAACCAGTTCTTGTAATAATCTATTAATAGATCTAAAAAGTTATCATGTTTTTTATCTGAAGACTTATATCCATTAAAATCAAAGTTTTCATAAAAGTCAGAGAAAGAAGTATACTTATTTTTAATATGAGGCCTATGATAACATGAAGTCATTATATCTCTAACATCTCTATAGATTAAGATTATTTTTGACTCAGAAAATATTTTTTGTAGTTTTTCTTCGTCACCTAAATCTACAGAATGGTTGTGTTTGTAAAAATTTCTATAGTTATGAGAATGTGTCCATGTTACTTTATTACCTTCATTCATCCACCCATATAAACCGTTAAGTCCTGGCCATTCAAACTTAGTATAATCAAGATAATTTTTATCGATACTTTCATATCCAAAATTATTTACTATTAGATCTACTAATAAGTGAGTACCTCCTCTTCTTGCAGAAACTACTATAACATTCTTTTTAGAATTCATCTATGCCATCAGTTCTAGGGTTATCTTCTGTGATGCCGTTTCTTTCGAGCATCTTTTTATAGTCATCATTTATATGTCTGTCAAGAGTATTATATTGAGTATGCCAGTGGTATTTTAACCATTGGAACCCACCATAATCATATTTCCACGTATCATAAAATGGTTTATATTGTTCATAGTGTGCCCTTAAAACTTCTTCACTAAAGAATGTGTGGAAATTACCCACATTTTTATGAATAGACCATTTATATTTTCTAGAATCATCTATACCAAGTGGTTCTAACTCTAAAAACTCAGAAACTTCACTTAAAAATTTACCTTGGTTCCAAAGTACATCTTCATATCTTAATACAATACAGTTATCTCCAAATTGTTTTGTATATGATTCTATTAATTCTATTTGTTTATCTGCCGTTTCATTCATGAGTTCTACAGCTCTAATATCGTCTGGATTATTTGTGTAATCTTTTGAATATATGTGAAGTCCATTATCAAAATTTAAAATATTCATAGCAACTTCTCTAGGGTCAGATATAACTAAAAATACTTTAGTTTTATTTACATCAATAAACTCATCAATAACTTTATCTTCTAATGGAACATGACTCTTACACCATTTCGTTAAGTCAACTGTTTCTGGAAAGTTTTCTCTAATTAACTCTTTAGATAATTCCGAACCAACCATCCTCCAGCCTACTAAAAGATATTCATTATTTTCATTAGGTTTCCTAAGCCATGTATCAGGTCCATTTCGCCATATACCAGGTCTTTCTTCTTTCCAATCTCCCTGCAAACCCATTGAATTTGTTACAGGCCTCACATTCTTTTCTAATAACTTATGTTTTATTTTAAAATACTGCTCTGCATTATTTGTTATATGTGAATGCCATGCTTCTCCTGCTGCATCCCATGTAAAATACCCTGCGGAATGTTCAGCATTACGTAATGCTTTATTTTTTAATTCTATATCTATATCTAATAAAATCTTAGCGGCAAGATTAAACATCGTATCATAATCACTAAATGGCATAATTACCCCATCTTTAACAACTGATGGTAAAGCCGCTTTATCTGAAACTATACATAATACACCATTCATTTGCATTTCCAATGCGGTTATACAAAATGTTTCTTCATAATCAGAAAGATATAACCAATATGTAGCTTTTTGAGCAGCAGAATATAATTCTTGTTTAGAGACTGAGCCCATGTCGGTGACTCCCTCGTCCTTTAAATCATTTAATCTATCTACTACACCATCGATATTATACCAACTTTCCTGTCCAGTTTCATTTGGATCAGAATATTTTGGATAGTAAACATCTAAGGTTGCATTAGGCATTACCTTTTTAATTTTATACCAATTATCTAATAAAGCTACTAAACCTCTATCTACAGCAGATGCCCATATAAATTTATTTGGATCTTTAACAGTAGGCGCATCGTAGAAATCTTCTTTATTAATTCCATTAGGAATAGACATAAGTCCACCTCGCCATGTTGAATTATCTAGTCTAGCTGCATTTGCAACTTGGTCAGTAATTAAATTAGGATATTTATTTTGAATTATATTTTCTACAATATGGTTAGATGCCCACTCTGATGGAGTTGTAATACATTGTATTTCGGTTAAATGTTCAAACTCTTCAAGATCTTCTATTGGTCTACCTTTATACCATGGTTCATATTCAGTGTTGTGCATCCAAATCCATTTATATTTTGGATTTAGATCAGCATCTTCTAAGTAGTTTAAAAAGTTTATATAGTTTACACCTATTACTATATCAAAGTAATCACTAGGTCTATGTAAAAAATTAAATTCAAATTCACCTAGGCCATGCCAAGTAACTCCATTAATCTTTTCACCATGTGAACTTTCAACCTCTCCGGCTACATGTACTTCATGGCCAAAATTTGATAATCGTTTACTTATCTCTATTACTGCTGTTTCTGTTCCGCCTAAACCGGTAGTTGTATTACCATTAAATGTTTCAAATCGGTAACCTGTCCAAAATAGTATTCTCATATTATTTGTAATGTGAGCCACCAACCCATAAAACTAAAGATCTTCTAGTACCCTTGGTGACAGGAGATACTCTATGCATCATATAACTTGGAAAAAGAACTGCGACTCCTCTACCTCTCGGGCAGGTTGTTGCTCCCCAATCATTTGAAGTATCACCACCGGAAGTAATTTGTAATTCACCACCTTCATATTCGTCTGAATCTGATAATTGAATTGTAATAGAAACTTTTCTTCTAGAGGGTAATTCACCAGGACCTATATCTTGGTGCCAGTCGTAGTGCCCATTTTCATGAGCATAATATTCTGTGTATTGAATTTGTTCTGGAGCAGAGTGTAGATCGAATTGCCATAGATTATTATTTGATTCTTCAGCAAAACCAATTAATCTTTTATACAGCCAATCCCAATCTCTATTCTGTGGAACCCATTTTACCATTGAGGAACGAACTCCTTCAGGATCGTTACCCTCAATAGCTTCGCCATCTGAGCCTATTGTAGTTGCTCGTTCTACCGGAAGTTCACTAGCTAATTTAATAATTTTACTAACCTCTTCCTTAGTTAAACCTTCTTTAAACCAATACCATTGTTGTGGATCGTTTGTTGGTTGATTAAAACTGTAAGTCATGAAATAATGTTTAATAGTTATACAATAAAAAGTAAAAAAGTTTACAGTTTATTTATCAACCTTATTAAACATCAGTTAAAGTAGCTGTAGCAGTTAATACAGGTACGCCCTTATTATTACTATCAATATTATTTAATGTCATGATAATAGTTTCATCTTCCTCCTTCTCAGTATCTAAGACGTAGTTCAATGTAACTTGAGCTTGTCCGTTTGTAAATACAAATTTACCAAAAGCCCAACCCATCGTTGATGGTTCATAATCAGCTAAACCTACGTAACCATCTGCTTCAGCTTGAGCGCGAACATCTAAAATATCTTGCCAAGAGTTAGCAACTAACCCTGCACTTTCATCTGCAGTTACATCCCATATATTAGCAGTACCAAGAAGGTAGAACGAAACTATAGTTCCATCAGGTACGTTATCTGCAGTTAGGGTCCATGTTGAGCTAGTACCTTCAGGTGATATTGCAGGAGTAACTGACAACTGATAATTAGTTGGAAGTACCTCTGACACTGTAGTAGTAGCCACTGGTGTTGGATAAGTCTCTGCTGGCATGCCTAATTGTGCTTTAACAGCTTCTGCTCTAGCATTTAATTCATTAAGTGCATCTAAACATAAAACTGAAAGAGCTTCATAGTCTATCCAATAATAATCCTCATCTTCACCTAGCCAGTCCATAATCCTTACAAGACTTGGTTCTACTGCAGCTAATTCTTGTGCAATCAAACCAATTCTTTTAGGTTGTACTCCACCAAATTCTTCAGGTCTATCCCATCCAAATTGCTGACCTAATTCGTTCATATAGAAATAATAGGTTTCTAAAGTTCTAATTTTTTCAGTAGCAGAACCAACTGGTAAATTAATCTCTTTAGATAAAAGGTATTGTGCCGCTGGTTTAATATCAACCGCGTACGCCCATCCACCAGAACCGTCGTTCTTTAAACTAAATCCAGGATCGTAATTCCAATTCTCTATACCTGCCATTTTATATTTATATTTTTATTTTATATTAATTTTAATAATATCCCATGTAACACATCCCGTAATAAGGACCTTCAACACTAACACAACCTGTGACATAATTAATTGAACATGCACAAATATTTGTGTTGTAGTATCCATATCCAGATTGTTGTTGATTATTTCCGTTACAGTCTGTAAAATAAACATTCCCATAACATCCACTTCTGTTTAACGTGTAATCCATACATGAACATACAGATCCAGCAGGGCCTTGAGCACCTGCAGCACCTCTATCACCTGCATCTCCTTTAGGTCCAGCTGAACCAGTACTACCAGCAGGGCCTGCAGCACCTTGAGGACCTTGTGAACCTCCGGCACCTTTTGGACCTTGTGGGCCTTTAGCACCAACGCCACCTTTTGGACCTTGTGGGCCAGATCCACCTTTTGGACCTTGTGGGCCTTTATCACCTGTAATACCTTTTGGTCCGGTAGGACCTTGATCACCTGTAGCACCTTGTGGACCTGTATTACCAACAGCACCTTTTGGACCAGTACCACCTTGAGGGCCAGTAGCACCTTTAGCACCTTGGCCACCTTGTGGACCTTGAACACCACCGGGACCAGAAGGACCTGTTGGACCTGTTGCTCCAGTAGCACCTTGGTTTCCAATAACACCTGTATCTCCACCTGGGCTTAGACCAACATAACCTTTAGCACCCATAGCACCATAAGGAGCATTACCTGCTATACCTTTATTACCTAAATCACCACCAGCACCTTTAGAACCTTGATCTCCGGTTGCACCTATGCCTCCTTGATCTCCACCGCCGCCTGTAGCACCTTGAGCACCTACATCACCACCAGCACCTTTTGGACCTATAGGACCGGTTCCGCCTTGATCTCCGCCGCCACCTACAGCACCTTGAGCACCTTGATCACCACCAGCACCTTTTGTACCCTGGTCACCAATAATACCCTGGTCACCACCGCCACCTACAGCACCTTGATCACCTTGGCCACCAATTGGACTATTACCTACATCTCCACCAGCACCTTTTGCACCAGTATCACCTGTTGGACTAGTCCCCACAGCACCAATAATACCTTTTTGACCAATATCTCCACCAGCACCTTTCGAACCAGTATCACCTATTGCACCTTGAGGGCCAGTATCACCAGTAACTCCCTGGCCACCTGTTCCACCCTTTGGACTATTACCAACGCCACCTTTGGGGCCTTGATCTCCTGTTGCACCAGTTGCACCAACAGTACCTTTATTACCTAAATCACCACCAGCACCTTTTGAGCCACCAGCACCTTGGTCTCCAACTGGAGCAGTTCCTTGTGGACCTATTATACCTTTTTGACCAATATCTCCACCAGCACCTTTCGAACCAGTATTACCAATATCACCTTGAGCACCAATATTACCTACAATACCTTTTGCACCAATTGGACTTGCACCAACATCACCAATTGGCCCAGTATTACCTATATCGCCTTGGCCACCAACAGCACCAACATTACCTAAATCACCACCAGCACCTTTTAAACCACCAGCACCTTGATCTCCACCAGGGCTAGTACCTTGAGCACCGCCGCCGCCTTGAGCACCGACTACACCTTGAGCACCTTGACCGCCAAGATCACCGCTTGGACCTTGAGCACCGCCGCCGCCTTGATCTCCTATTACACCAATATCACCTCCACCGCCGATAGCACCTTTTGCACCTTGTGCACCAGTACCACCTGGAGAACCTATTGCACCAAGATCACCTGTTGCACCTTTTGGAGAATCACCGCCGGCACCTTTAGCACCAGTATCACCAGTTACACCTTGTGGGCCTTGATCGCCAATAACACCTGTAATACCTTGATCGCCACCAGCACCTTTAGTACCAGTATCTCCACCGCCACCAACATCACCAGTTGGCCCAGTAGTACCTATATCACCTTTTGAAGCAGGAGTAGTATGGTTATCACCACCGCCACCTAAATCACCTGGAGCACCTTGATCACCACCAACACCGTTTCCACCATTAGCACCTTTATTACCTTTGTTTCCTGGAGCACCTTGTGGACCTTTGACACCTTGGTCACCACCACCACCTTGAGAACCTTTAGTACCCTTATTACCTGTAACACCTTTTGCACCTGGCTCTCCTAATAAATAAGGAAAGTTTTTAGGTTCAAAATTAGAATCAGTCAGTACTTGGTTACCTGCGACAAGTATGTTTCTGTAATCAGCCATTTATTATTTTATGTTTATTTAAGAACCTAATTGACTCTCAATATCTGTTAATTTCGTATCTAATTCCTTAATAGCCTCAATTAAAATAGCAGATAGTTTAGAGTAATCAACTCCTCTATAACCGTCTTCTGGATCTAATCCTGGAATTTGGAATACTAATTCTGGGAATTGAGCTTGTACCTCTTCGGCAAGCACACCCATTCTAGGAGCAGTACCCATTCCTAATGATTGTGCGAATTCATTTGGATTCCAAATTACACCTCTAATTGCATTAATTTTAGTTAAGGTATTTCCAATTGGACCTTCAACATTCTTTAATCTAGAATCTGAAGTTCCTGGAGGGCCTTGTGGACCTTGTGCACCTTTTTGACCTTTTGGACCTTTAGGACCTACACCACCAGTTGGACCTTGATTACCTTTAGATCCTTGCCCACCAGTATTACCTTTTAAACCTGTTGGACCTTGTGCACCAGTATTACCTTTAGCACCTGTTGGACCTGTACCACCGCCACCACCTTGTGGACCTTGTGCACCAGTATTACCTTTTGCACCTTGTGGACCTTGTGGGCCAGTATTACCTTTAGCACCTTGTGCACCAGTATTACCTTTCGGGCCTGTTGGACCTTGTGGACCAGTTACACCTTTAACACCTTGTGGACCAGTAGGGCCTTGACTACCTGTAGGACCTTTAGCTCCTTGTAGACCTGAAGGACCAGTTGGACCTTGTGGACCAGTACTACCTTTTGGACCAGTTACTCCTTTGGCTCCAGTAGCTCCTTGTGGACCTCGAGCTCCCGTTGGACCTTTTGGACCAGTAGGACCTTGTGGACCATTATTACCTTTAGGTCCTTTTAAACCTTGTGGACCTGTTGGACCTTTAGCACCTTGTGGACCTTGTGGACCCTTTGGACCTCCAGGACCAGTTGAACCTTTTTGACCTTTTGGACCTTGAGGACCTGTTCCACCACTTGGACCAGTTACACCTTTAACACCTTGTGGACCTTGACCACCCTGAGGACCTTTAGCTCCTTGTGGGCCAGTATTACCTTTTGGACCTTGAGGACCTTTAGCACCTTGTGGGCCAGTTGGACCTTTCGGGCCTTGTGGACCAGTATTACCTTTTGGACCTTTAGCACCTTGTGCACCAGTATTACCTTTAGTTCCGGCAACACCCTGTGGACCTTGAAGACCAATATTACCTTTTGGACCTTTATCTCCTTGTGGACCAGTATTACCTTTTGGGCCTTGTGGACCAATTATACCTTTTTGACCAGTATTACCTTTAATACCCTGTGGACCAGTATTACCTTTAGTACCCTGTGGACCGGTTGGACCTTTCGGACCTTGAGGACCTTGTGGGCCTTGATTACCTTTTGGACCTTTATCTCCTTGTGGACCAGTAGGACCTGTTGCACCTTTTAATCCAGTAAGACCTTGAGGACCTTGTGGGCCTTGATTACCTTTCGGACCTTTAGCTCCTTGTGGACCTTGACCACCTTGAGGACCTTTAGCTCCTTGTGGACCAGTTGGACCAGTTATACCTTTAAGACCTTGTGGACCTTTAGCTCCTTGTGGACCAGTATTACCTTTTGGCCCTTTTGGACCTTGTGGACCTTGACCACCTTGAGGACCTTTAGCTCCTTGTGGACCAGTTGGGCCAGTTTGACCTTTAGCACCAGCAGCACCTTGTGGACCTTTTGAGCCAGTTACACCTTTTAAACCTTGAGGTCCTTTTGTACCTTGAGCTCCTTGTGAACCTTGTGGACCTTTTAATCCACTAGGACCTTGTGGACCTTGTGGACCTTTTGCACCCTGACCCCCTTGAGGACCTTGTGGGCCTTTAGCTCCTTGTGAACCTTGTGGACCTTTTGCACCTTGAAGACCTTGTGGACCGGTTGGACCTTGTGGACCTTTTGAACCAGTTACACCTTTAATACCTTGTGGACCAGTTTGACCTTTAGTTCCAGGACCACCCTGCGGTCCCTTTGCACCTTGTGCACCTCCTGGGCCTTTAGCTCCTTGTGGGCCTTTAACACCAATTTCACCTTTTTGGCCTTTTGAACCAGCTAAACCTGGGGCACCCTTTGCACCGCCAACACCTTTAGCTCCTTGTCCACCTTTTTGACCTTTTTCACCTGTTGAACCGGCACCACCTTGTGGACCTTTGGGACCTTGACCTCCAACTTCACCTTTTTGACCCTTTGCTCCACCAGGGCCTTGTTGTCCAGTGTCGCCTTTTGGACCTTTAGCTCCTTTCATGGCACTATATTGTGTAGGGTCGAAGTTTCCAGCTGTTAGAATAATAGATCCTTGTACTGTAGCTCCTGCTTTTAAATTTGCCATTTCTTAGTTTTTCTTATTTTATTTATATATCAAATTTCTGTTATTAGGTTATACTTCTGAGAAATCCCAAAAGAAAATATTACCTTCATCTGTTATGTTCATTGGATCAATTTCTATGATAAATGGGTACATAAATTCTGCCCATAAATCAGTTCCTTGATATTGTTCAATTCTTATAGTTGGTCTTATATGTGTAGTACTACTTGTCATACCACATACATAACCAGCCGTAGCTGGCATAATTCCATAACCATTAACTCCAGACATATTAACATCTGGGTTAGATCCATTACCATGTTCAAAGTGACCAGCCCATTTACCCCAATAACTATTCTTCCAAGCAGTTCTTTCTGTAGAAGTCATCCAAGCTGGTAAATAAAATCCACTTATTAACTTCCATTCATTTCTATTACCCGATCCATCAGTTGCACTAAAATCTTGGTATGCATAATTATCTTCGTGTATAGATGTTAAATAGTTTTGTCCTTTAGTAATTGTAGAAGTTCCTATTCCGTAACTATCAATAGATGAACCGCCTGAACCTGTAATATCTCCTACTAAAGACATTCTATTAGGAGCTTGGGATATATCGGTTCCGTCATTTCTTCTTACCTTTGCCCAAACACCAGCCATGTATACTTTTTTATTATTAACTGCAATTCCAGCACCTGCTCCACTTCCGGTTCCACCGCCGATAATAGTATCATAATAACTATTAACTGAGGCATTATAGACCTCATGAATCCAACCGTATGTTTGTGTATCTGTCTGGTGAGAAGTTCCTCTAAATCTAGTATTAAACCACTTAATATAGTTATATCTTCCCTGTTGTCCATAAATCTCTGAATTACCATTTCTAGTTTGATAATTTATAGGCCTATAGAAGCCAGATGTTGTAGACGTTGCTGTATTAGATGTTTGTAGAGAATATGAAACACTATTACCTGCTAAATTTCTATCACTATTCCAAAAAGTCGTAAATGAATCAGGATCTCCAATTTCAAATGGACCTGGAGATTCACTTACATTTAATCCATTTACATGGAACTTATGTACGTTTGCATCTCTTTGTGTATCTGGTGAATTTCCAGCTTTAAAAACCTGTAGATTTTTAACATCTACTGTATCATATCCCTTTCCTGTTCCAGAACCACCGTATGCTTTTACTTCAATTACTAATTCACTAGCTGATGAAGTTTTTTCTAATGTAAGTTCTTGTTTATACCAACCATCTGTAGCTTGGTGCCCGATCTGTCCAACCTGACCATTAGTCGACTGCGCTTCTGTATTACCAGTAGCTAATGAAACTTGTTTTAAACTAACTAAAGCATAACCTGCATAATCTGCAGCACCTGCTCCAATTCTAGTTTCAAAGCTAGCTCTAACATGTTCACCAATATTTACACCATACTTATCTGCATTTTGCCATGGAACAGTTATATCGTATGTATTTGTAACTCCGGCTGCTGCCATGTTTAAGTATGATGAACCTGAACCTAAACCAGATGATAACTCTTGTCCATATCCAGCATGTCCTATTGTAGTAGACGAATGTTCTATTACAGTAGAAGAATGTGCAGGTGTATGGTTTGTAAGTGGACCAGCTAGATTTTCACTTAAAAAACCAAGTTGGTTTACATTAGTTCCAATCGCAGCATACGTATGATTTGTTGCTGTTGTACTAGTACCTCTAGTTTGTGTCCATCTCCAAGATCTACATTTTTCTTGCATTACAGTATAAAGTGATGAACTACTCTTTGTACCATTTAAACCAAATATTACATAAACCCATGCATTTACATCACTATGTATAATACTAAGTTCGTCAGCTAATTCGTCAGCCGTTAATGCCTCACTAGCAGAATTTAATCTTATACCTGGAGATGTACTACCGCCATTATATGCCATAGTATCATTAAAGTACTTAAATTTAAGTAATGTAAATCCATCTTGACCTGAAGATGTATTTAATGTATAAGATAGGTAACCATTATTAGAAAATGCAGCTGTAGAGATTCTATTACTATTAAGATAGCCTGAGCCACTTTTGTTATTGGGTACCCAATTTACAACTGCAGCAGAGTTGGTAGAAGTTGAGGTTGCTCCCTCAACTTCCAACCATGTATCTGTGTAACTTCCTCCTACGGCCACTCTATCGTGTGATGCCGCTCTATATTTTGTTAGTTCAAAACTCATGTGTTATCCTTTACTGTTTATTAAAATTCGAATCTTATTGTACTACCATCTGATGTTATTTCACCCCCGCTATTAAAGACGTATTTTGTAGTTACAATATGTCCGGTTGAAACAGTAAGAATACTTGTTGAATCATTAAATGTCATATTACTTTCTCCAGTAAATGGTGTACCTGAATTACCTGTCATAGTAACAACTCGGTTATTCACGTTACCTCCTGAAATAGAAGTACTTGCTGGAGTACCTGATGTACCTGATGAACCAGAAGTTCCAGATGAACCAGAAGTTCCAGATGAACCAGATGTTCCAGATGAACCTGAGCTACCTGAAGAACCTGAAGAACCGCTTGTTCCAGATGAACCAGATGAGCCACTTGTTCCAGATGAACCAGATGAACCTGACGTTCCAGATGAACCACTTGAACCAGATGAACCTGAAGTTCCAGAAGAACCAGATGAACCTGAAGTTCCAGAAGAACCAGATGAGCCGCTTGTTCCAGAAGAACCTGAGCTACCTGAAGTACCGTTTAAATCATGTACTGGATTCCAGCTACTACCATCCCATTGTAAAACTTGTCCATCAGCAGTGTAACCTAATTGTCCAACGAATTCACCATTACCTAGGGCTTCAACATCAGTTCCTGATTTAGCACCTGTGTAACCAGATGAACCAGAAGAACCAGATGAACCAGAAGAACCAGATGAACCTGAAGTTCCAGATGAACCGCTTGTTCCAGATGAACCTGAAGAACCACTTGTTCCAGAAGAACCACTTGAACAGATGGAACCTGAAGTTCCAGAAGAACCAGATGAACCTGAAGTTCCAGAAGAACCAGATGAACCTGAAGTTCCAGAAGAACCAGATGAACCAGATGAACCGCTTGTTCCAGATGAACCTGAAGAACCGCTTGTTCCAGAAGAACCAGATGAACCGCTTGTTCCAGAAGAACCAGATGAACCGCTTGTTCCAGAAGAACCAGATGTTCCATCTTGACCAGCAACACCAGTATCACCTTTATCACCAGTTGCAACTAATGAAATTACAATATCATCTCCGTTTGTAAATGGAGCTGCGCTTGATGAACCTACATTTGATAAATCAGTTAATGTCCACCATGCACCATTATCTGTTAAATTACCGATTGCAAATAATAAGTATTCGTCGGTATTGAATTTTTTAGATATTCTAATGTGTGCTTTAATACCAGATGTTACTGCATCTAAAGCTGTAAAGAATGACTCCACACTACCATTATCATCGTCAGTTTGTGATATGTAAATATTACCTGCACTTGTTTGTGTTGTAAAGTTATCTAATCTCAGTCTACCATCAGCAGGTTGAGACGCGCTTATAGCAGATGCAAATGTATAATCAAATGATGCACCACCAAAGTTACCGTCTTGTCCTGATGTACCTGAAGAACCAGATGTACCTGAAGAACCTGAAGAGCCGCTTGTTCCAGATGAACCAGATGAGCCGCTTGTTCCAGATGAACCTGATGAACCACTTGTTCCAGATGAACCTGAAGTTCCAGATGAACCTGAAGAACCACTTGTTCCAGATGAACCTGAAGAACCACTTGTTCCAGAAGAACCGCTTGAACCTGAAGAACCTGAAGTTCCAGATGAACCTGAAGAACCACTTGTTCCAGATGAACCTGAAGAACCGCTTGTTCCAGATGAACCTGAAGTTCCAGAAGAACCAGAAGAACCACTTGAACCAGAAGTACCATTTAAGTCACCTACTGGATTCCATGTTGCTCCATCCCATTCATATATGATACCATCTGCCGTATAACCTAATTGGCCGACAAACTCACCACTACCTAATCCTTCAATATTTTCTGCTGATTTAGCACCTGAGTAACCAGATGAACCTGAAGAACCTGAAGTTCCAGAAGAACCGCTTGAACCAGATGAACCTGAAGTTCCTGAAGAACCAGATGAACCTGAAGTTCCTGAAGAACCAGATGAACCACTTGTTCCTGAATCACCAGATGAACCAGATGAACCGCTTGTTCCAGATGAACCTGAAGAACCACTTGTTCCAGATGAACCTGAAGAACCGCTTGTTCCAGATGAACCTGAAGAACCTGAAGTTCCTGAAGAACCACTTGAACCACTTGAACCTGAAGTTCCTGAAGAACCACTTGAACCAGATGATCCGTTTAAATCGTTTAATGTAACCCATGATTCGCCATCCCATTGGTGAACCAGACCGTCAGCAGTATAACCTAATTGACCTACAAACTCACCATCACCTAATCCTGCAACTTCTGTTGCTGATTTAGCACCTGAGTAACCAGATGAACCTGAGCTACCAGATGAGCCTGCTGAACCTGAAGTTCCTGAAGAGCCAGAAGTTCCTGAAGAGCCAGAAGTTCCTGAGCTACCTGATGAACCAGAAGTTCCTGAGCTACCTGAAGAGCCAGAAGTACCATCAATACCTGATGAACCACTTGAGCCTGAAGTTCCATCAATACCAGATGAACCAGATGAACCTGAAGTACCATCAATACCTGATGAACCAGATGAACCTGAAGTACCATCAATACCAGATGAACCACTTGAGCCTGATGTTCCATCAATACCTGATGAACCACTTGAGCCTGATGTTCCTGATGAACCACTTGAACCTGATGTTCCTGAAGAGCCGGATGAACCAGAAGTTCCTGAGCTACCTGAAGAGCCAGAAGTACCATCAATA
>Ga0206677_10000994_pt1 | contig 26737 bp, 13 predicted proteins | sample M130m12015metaG_FD_155475 | JGI IMG/M metagenome (GOLD analysis project Ga0206677, IMG submission 155475) | Ammonia-oxidizing marine archaeal communities from Monterey Bay, California, United States - M1 30m 12015 | ecosystem: Environmental > Aquatic > Marine > Intertidal zone | place: USA...
AGAACCCAATGCAGGGCTCGTTCATTGTCGATGAGCTGACCGACTTGGTCGAGGCTGCAGTGCTGGAAGAATTCGAGGCCATCAGCCGACGAGGTGGCGTGCTCGGTGCCATGGAAACCATGTACCAACGAGGCAAGATCCAAGATGAATCAATGTATTACGAGCACCTCAAGCACGATGGCACCCTGCCAATCATTGGTGTCAACACCTTCCAAAACCCGAACGCTCAGGTGTTCGACGAATCCGCTGCTGATGATTTCGAGATGGAACTAGCCAGAGCAACCCCCGAAGAGAAGGAGAACTGCCTGGCCCGTGTGACCGATCGACAGACTTCTGAGGCTGATGCGACCAATGCTGCGCTCAAGCAGTTGCAGGAAGTTGCACGGCTTGGTGGAAACGTGTTTGAAGAATTGATGGAAACCGTGAAGGTGGCAAGCCTTGGTCAAATCACCGATGCGCTGTTCAATGTTGGTGGGCAATACCGACGGAACATGTGAAGTAAACCACCATTTGCATGAAATGTCCTATTTGGCCCACATGGTATCAGAAAATTCAGGGAATTCAAATATCCCAATCTCGCCATTTTTTATCATTTCTCCAAGTTCGGCTTTTCGTTCCACCAGGTCACTTGGCGTTGCTGTTTCCGAATAGCGGTTGTTGAAAAAATCAAAGCTATCCATCACATAATACTCGAGATCTGGCCTGTTTATTTCAACAGCATGGAGGTATGCCTTTCGACCTGGTTGATCTAATGCACCAACATTTGGGCTGGTTGCATCCATGACATACAACCATATGAGGCGTTCATCTAGTTCTAATTCTCGATAAAGTTGTTCTAATTCTCTCATCATGTCTCCTAAGACATACAAGTCTGGAAGTGAACCTGCGTCGTAATATGCTGAAAAGTACAGCTCAGACAAAGTGTGCAGGTCATTGGTTTGCTTTGCTTGTTCGATCTTTTCAGAATATGCATCTTTGAACCATTTGTAGGCAACTGGAGCCTCAATCCCACAATAAGGACAGATCTCTGTGTTTTCGTCGATTTCTTCGTCGCATTCCATACATACACTCACTCAATCCACATCCTTCAAATCCTCATCATTGGGCCTACTTGTTAACAACACATCAAATGGAAATCCATGAATTTTACTCAATTCATCATCTGTGAAGAGAAGAAGCATAATCTTGCCTTCAAACCTTCTTACACGCTCCAAATGATGTTCAGCCCACATTTCGAAACGAGGATTTTTTGACATTGCAATCAATTCATTTTCTGTCATTCGACTTATACCAATTTGGTTTGAATTTCTTGCTTGACCCATATACAATATCACCAGCTGAGGTTCATTGCAGTCTCCGAACATTCCCCAAAGCTCACCAGATTTCTGATATGCTTCTGAATATCTCCGTACATTGACCATAAATACAAACAGATCATCCATGTGAGGTAATTTCAATGATGCATCAAGAGTCTCGTATGCTTTAACAAGTTCAGATTCGGGAATTGAGAAGAAGTTTTCTGCCTGAGTAGCCTCTCGGCGTTCCATCTCCGTCATGGAGACTGGATCGATTACTCCAAGTGTCTTCAGGAGCAATTCTTGAGTCCTTTTCATCATACAGCACCTCCAAATAATTTTGAAAAATGACCTTCATGATTCTTAACGAATGATTCGACCCATTCGGCTTGATTGGAAAGATCGAGAATATGATCTGGGTGTGGAAACGGAACCCCAATCCTACGTAGTTTGGTTTTCCTCGAATTTAATTTTCTCATCAATCGTTCTATTGACAGACTTGGAGAATGCTCTGTGGCAGGAGGTGGGAGGGAAATTCCATCATAATCAGATATTGGATACGCAAGTGTAATTCGTTCCGGTCCAACCTCATTTTTGGAAGAATTATGCGAGGTAAGTGAGAGTTGAGCAGATATTTCAGCCATGGCATAAAAGAACATTTGATGTTGATAAGTTGAAGCAAATGTATTCGCTTCTTTCATATATTTTGCATCGAGGAGTTGCTTTCCATTTTGATAAGAAAAATCAACATACTTTTGTCCACCAACAGAGTCCCATGCTTCCTGATAGTTGGCCTGTGGGATTACATCGGAGAAGCACGACTTGAGCACCCTTTCGAGGAATGTTTCCCAGGTCAAATTGGTAAAATCTTTGTAAATATAGTAGACTGAATCAGAATCATTCGATTGCAAAGATTGAACATCTCGTTTCAAAATAGCTTGCATCATTCCAGTTAAAGGCAGAAATTTCCTAAACATTCGCGGTGGACGATTCATGAATTGTTCGAGCTCTCGTAGTGCATGGGATGATGAATAAACATCAACACCTGAGAGGCTGCGCTGAATTCGATGAGCTGTCGATCGAAAAGACTTCGCCTCATCCCTCAACCAATTATGTCGACCCTCAAGGGAAAATGAACGAACAATCTGAAGACAGGTTGTTGTGATTCGATAGATCGGTGATTGCACCTGAAAATCATCAAATTCACATTCAAAATTTGTAGAAGGCGAGGCGACAAGTTGGAGCATGCCCCTATTTGTCAACCGGCCTTGTATGTTGGGAGTGTTTTTCACGACTTGCTTGTAGGTACGTTTCAAGTCCATCATCAATGGTTGAATGTGTTCAATGAAGGATTTGTACAAGAAAAATGGTGTCCCTTGGCTTGCCCCCCGAGAGGAGTTGATGCTCGATTCTATTAGGGGTGTGCGTAATTTACACAAATTTGTGACACCAATGAGCAATGGATAGAGATCCTCCTCACAGTCCACTTCGACTTTTTCTACTGTATCTGAATCACCAAAAGAATCCTTTTCTGTTGATATGGAATATTTGTTAGTCGTCTCGTACTTCGTGAGAAATTCTCCAATTTCCAAGGGCAGGCGTACACTACAATGTTGAGGTATACAGTGAATTTCAAACAATCCTCCATCTGGAATTGTAGTCTTTGACCTGAAATGTAAATACTTAGACTCAGGCCAAAATTTAGGGTACACGCACACCGTGTGTTCAACTTCGCCAATAATGAATACAGCAATCAATTGCAAGTTATACGGAACCTTCCAGATTGTTCCTACCTCTTCACTCAACACGCCATTCACCTGTGACACCAATTGGGGAGCGTAATGAATACCACTGCTCGATTCCACTTTTTTCCGAGATAAAATCAATACATTGCTCGGCTTTCGATGGGAGTTCATGATTCGAGACACCATTCGAATTGAGGATATCTGCAACCTGAGGTAGGAGAGAATATTGCAGCATATCTCCCATACTTTTCCAAAGCTGGCGGTCATCTTCTGGTGCTTCACCTGTTGCTGTAGGTTCTGAGCCAGCATTCATGCAATACTTCGCATCAAAAAGATAAGAATGGCCAAGTTGACCATCCACTCCAATTTCATTTTTCAGGAGAAGATTGAGTTCTGCTAACAACTTGAGGAAGGGGGAAATTGATTTCAGATTGGTTTCTGTCCATATTTTTGACTTGCTGCGCTCAAGGGCCTTCAAAAGAGACGGGATATTAGATTGGGTGAGTAAGGTTGGCAATCTTACAAAGGCGAATCTACGACGTAGAGCACCATCAATCTGAACAACGGATCGGTCACTGGTGTTCATCGCCCCAACAATGTACAAATTGGATGGCAAACCCAGGCGTTGGGACAGTTTTCCATTTGTAAATAACGTGGCACGATAAGGTACATCGTCAGGACCATCAACCAGAACTTGTCGACTACCATTTGGTTCAAATCGTTTTTTAGATTCAATAACCGTCATAATTTGACCCATAATCTTAGCAATGTTACCCCGATTAATTTCATCGATGAAAAGTAAGTACGGCCTCTTTGATTGATCCTTGGCAGCAGCCATAGCGATTTTCAATAAGACCCCTTCATTGAACTTAAAAGTCGGAGGAGCGCTGCTAGCTGTTGGAAACAATCCCCCGATGAACTCTTCTGGGCCGGACGAGGGACTAAATGTAATTGAACGAAACCTGCCCGATGAGTCTTCAATTCCAAGTTTTTGCTTCAGCTTATCCATAATCCAGGTTTTTCCAACACCCGGGACACCCTCTAGGATGACATTGTTTTTTAACTCCAACAAATCGGCAATTTCCTCGACAATTGGGATTTCTGAATCTGTGAGTGATGCTTGCCCATTGGACGCTTTCAATTCGCGGTGGACAAAGTCAGAAAATGGTATTTTTTCTAACTCGTGTTCTCGAAAGAGTCCTTCTAGGCGTTCCAAATCAATCTCCAATCCAGTTTGCTTTTCAATGTGCATAAGTGAGACAAAATGATTTGCAGCCATCCCGAGCTTCTCATGTTCTAAATGGTGAGGCCCCGATCTTTTGCTCCCACTGATGACTTGACAGATATGACTCGGTGAGACTGCTTGACCATTGAAATCAAAATCTTCACGGAGTTCATAAAAATCATGTTGACCTTCCTCCGGACGTTCGACATTTAGATCGCCGAGGATTGCAGCCCTGTCCCGCATTGCATCTATACTGAGGTTTAGAGAGTAGTATTGGTCAATCATTGAACCTTTTTTCAGAGTACCTGTCCATGTCCACTTTACAACTGAAGGTCCGATCCTGGGACGCCATTTTATGTCCACTGATGAAGCAGCAAATCGAGCCGAAACTTTGTTTTCAGTGTACAGAAAAGTTTCCTGCATTATTCTTCCTCCTCCAAGACAACATCTCCTTGATTGGTTTCAATGGCTTCATAAGTCGATTGGAATCCAGATCCGCTCAGTTTGAGCCTTAAGGAATGCGGAATATGCTTATTCAGCTTTTCAATCAGTGATGATTCGTTGTGTGTTGATCTCGTTGAAAGAAGCTCTGCGATATTTGGTAATATCGAGTATTTCCAAATCATTTTCTGTTTGTTTGGATGTTCTAATAATTCGAAAAGATAGGAATGCCCAAGCGTTCCATCACTTCCGAAAGAGGTTTTGAGGATTAAATTCAGTGACTCGAATTTCTTTATCAAATCCTCTTCTTGGGGGTATTTCAGGCGAACAATGCTCATATCTGGGTTCATACGAACGAACTTGAACCTACGGCGAATGGCAAGATCCATATGAGTAATTGAACGGTCGGCGGTGTTTATTGTTCCAACGATGTAAAGGTTGGAGAGATTAAGAAGCTCTAAATCGAGAACCTCATCCCCACCGATATCAACATTTCTTACGACGGGCGAATGAGGATTATCAGTCCCAAGAAGCCCGATCAGTTCTCCGAAAATTTTTGAGACATTACCTCTATTGATTTCATCAATCCACAACAGCACTTTATTCGATTTTGTATTTTCAAGGGCGCGTAAAAAATGCCCCTTATTTTGGACGAAAATCAATTTTTCATCTCCGTCAGAATTGGTGATGCTCGGCACTAACCCGCCGATAAAATCATTGTATGTGGTTGAGGGGTGAAAGGTGAGGAAGATCGAATTCTCAGGCTTGAATTCTTTCTTCAAGGTTCTGAAAAAGTGGGTTTTTCCAACACCAGGGGGACCTTCAAGAATCACATGACGATGGCAATGAACCACTTCCAGTAGTCGCTCTTCAGATTTGGAATGTTGCTGTGCAATCCATGTGAACACTTTTTGATCCCTATCTTGGGATCTTTGGATGTAGGGGGATATTTCTGCAACGAGATTCCATTCTTTTTCTGTGAACTCACCAGGTTTTTTCTCAAACTTGTACTCCGGGAATGTGGCGAAGTAGTGATACAGTTCCCTCATTCTGTCGTTTATTTCAGTCGACCTTTTTGAAAAATCTTCAACGCTCTCAGGAAGATTATGTTCGAGCAGTGCATGATAGATCTCAATAAGTGAATTTAGGTGATCATACAGTGTGGAGTCATCTGGAAGTTTACCATTCTCGTATCTAAAGCCACCAATATGTCCTTTCTGGTAATTTTTTGGCCGGGTCCCTTTTGATTCAAGGTCAATAGGATCGAAAAAGTTCGCTGAAATTGAAGGTGAACATTTTTTCACCAGTTCTGTGTATCTTTCCTGTGTTGCCTGGATGCTTGATGCTGAGCCGCCATCTGTTCCCATATTCAAAGACAGATAGACATTGCTGCCTTTCTTGGAGAAAAGGTATACGAGATAAAGGCCCTCACTTGCTGGGAATTTTTTCTTGATTTTATTGGTGAGGCGTGGTCGCAAGCCCACCCAAACAACTTCTGAGTAGGCCCCCTTACCAACACCATGATTGAGAGTGATTTTTGGATGTGCAGACTCAATCGCCCTTTCTACCCTCAGAAATTTCTGCTTTTGAGGGAGCTGGGTTACAGTAGAGATCCTATCTTTATCAGCTTGAGAAAGTCCTCTAAATGAATATTTCAGACCCAAATCGCAGTGGTTTTTACTCAAGTTCATCACGTCTTGTAGAAGTGATGCTAATGAAGAAGTTGTACTCATGTTATTGACTCCAGTGATCGTTTGTTCTATTCAGGGATTGTACAAAAGTGAACAAATGGATAATCGTGCTTCGCCGTCATTGCTTCATCAATGAACCAATAATGTAATCCTGCGTCGTCTTTTTCTTCTAGGAAATCGATCATTCTTTGATACATCCTAATGTGGTACTGAACCTCTTCTTGTTGTTGTTCATCCTCAATAACCTCGGCGTTCAATCTTGACAGTTCCTCTTTTGCAAGGGGTATTGTAAGGTGAATAATTGGCCCAAATGTATCTTGATACTGTTGGAATTCTGGAAGATCAGTAAACCTGAACACAGCCATTGTGGCCCGATCTTCTTCGCGGTATTTCTCATCAAACGCTTTCCAAATTGGGTATCTCTTTAATCTCCAAATTTTCGAGATAAAAATGTTGAAATCATGGATAAATGGGGTAATACCCATCCCAGATACTACGGAATTATAAGCCACTCGCAAGAGGTCACCGTTATCAATTTCCACCAGCTTTGAGATATGCGGTGAATCATCGAAAATGGAACGATCATCTGCATCCTTGTAGCCTGAAAACAGTTGATTCATCACAGGGATTACTTGCTTCTGTAATTCGATATTCTTTGGAGATGGAATCACAGTATCTAACTGCATTGAAAAGATCTCTTGGTGTTGGGAATTAAGATAAGGGTCGGTTACAAAGACCAGGAATTCATGACTTTCCGCTTCACCTAAATCGTGAGCAATACGCTGCTTATCTCCTTCTGACATTGGAGCTGTATGAATCGAATGTTCATCGATGGGCAAGTACTCCCATTCATTTGAGAGGTTGGAGGTGTCGACTAAAACGCTCAACGCTACTGGTCCATCCTCTCGATCGAATTTAGCCCAGAGTTGATTATAATCAAGAATCTCATTATGAATGAAATGCACTTTCCTGATGAACTCAAGAAGAAGTGCTTCAGATTCAGTTAATCGTAATCGCCGCGTCAAGAAATTTATCGCTTGTTCAACATGACGAGACGCAAAAGGTAGAATCGCCCATAAGCCAGAATCGGGGAATTTCTGCAATATCGACTGTTGAAGGAGCGGAATAGCCATTGAGGCAAAGGGAAGATCTTCATCAGGGATTGAATAGTTCGAATCGTCCATAATAATCACTCATCAAATGCTACCGGCCTCTCGACTGCCGCTGAGGTCGGCCAATGTGCGGAAACTAGCAATAAGTTGGTCAACCCTTAACCCTAAAGTTCGTACATCGAATTGCCCAGTTTCCAGGTGTTTGAAGACCTTCGGGATGCCTTGTATAATCCGTTGAAGGTTCCCTGTAAATCCGTTCCAAGGTTGATCTTCATAAATTGACAATCGTTGTTTGACACGTGCTTGTGTCCCTTCTGGTTCATTGTGAAAAAAACCAACGATGCGAGTGCAGATCTCAGAAACATTGGTTCCCTTCAGCATTTGATTGAGCGACTCGGTGTTCATGTCCTCCGAATGTTCATCGACAACAAGCCCGTGTGTGTACTCAACCACTTCACTCCAAAGGAGCGACATTCTTGCGTGAAGAGAAGGTACTGCCGAGGCTTGGTTGGAATCCAAATGGGTGCCTGGCGGAAGATAATCGGTCGGAACCATTTTCGGATAATCACCTTCTTCAACAGATGGTGATTCCTGACCATTCGATTGATCTTCATCGAGTTCAATTGAAGCATTACCGGTCAATCCTGATTCCAGATTTGGTCTCCTTCGAGCGATGTCCATGATCGAAGGAGCTCTGGTAAAATAATCTCTTGAACCTGCTTTGAAATCCTTCATGATTTGATGGAGTTGAGCAAAACCTTGCTGGTTTGAAGCATGTTCGACCTGTACGGTCTCTCTTGTGCGACCAAACAATCCGTTTCGAGTGAAATTCGCTGACCCTGACATCACTGCATAGGGTGTTCGGAGCATTTTGACATGCAGATCGTCAACAACACTGCATGAGATTCCGTGAGGTTTGAGGAGGTGAAAGAAGTCCCGCTCTGCATCTGCGAACCGATTATGATCTCGTGTGAGCCATTTTCCTTCGGTTGAGAGGCTTATGACGGTGACATCGAATTCAAGCTTTTTCAATTCGATAAGGGTGCTCGCAAGGGACTCGAGGTTTCCATTCGAATTGGGGTAAATCGATTCGAGTGTGAGCGGTGACCAGCCCGATTCAGTCATTGGAATATCCGAGATCCATGGTGCCATTAGAACCAGTTCCCGATCGTCCTGTCTGGGTCCATACCTACCGGCTTCGTGAAGAAGGGCCCAGAAAACCCGTTGCTGAGCCACCGAAATGGTCGTCATTCAACCACCTCTTTGGTTCGAACAATTAGATCACACACTTCAGGAATTTCACCATGCCTTTGATAATTAAAACCGATTCCTGCTCCGAGATTGTGAATGAACCGAACAACGTTCATCGTATCATGGGCATTTCGCTGCAATACAATCACCGGTGCCCCATCAACTGGGACCCCCAAAGCAGCATGGATTTGCTCGCTGTCAGTATGCAAACTAGCATAACCTTGCAACGACGAGATGTCACCGATCATTTCATCGAGCAATCCTCTGTTAGTTCCAAAGCGGATAAGTTGAGGCGGGAGCTGATTCATCATGTCATCACCGTTGCATGCAGGGCAACCGTTAGCACACAACCTTAACGCTAGTTCTAGGTCGAGTTGCATTGCCCTGTCGGTCGGTTCATGAATCATGAACCGTCGCATGTGTTGCAAAACAGCGTGATCTGCGGAATTAATTGATAGGTCATCCCAATGCGCGCTGAATCTTCTTCGCAATTCCATATGGTCTCGATCAAACCAAGCCGGAAGGCCATCAGGAAGGGTGTTCTTAATTGCAGATTGATGCAAAAGGTGCTCAGTGCAAACCATCAACTTTCGTTCAAGCACCTCTACAAAGGACTCAGACGGCAAGTATTTGTCGTCATAATAATGTGCAGCGTGACGGATCTCTGCCGGTATGTGGAAATATTCTTTCACCAAAGCGCAGGAACCGTTGCCCTCTGGCTCGTTATCAAAAACATCGATACACCATGTTGTTCCGTCATCGAGGAAATTCGTGGTATACGCCACTGTGTTGCCTTGTACCCCCGCAAATTCAGCGACACATTCACCAAGCAATACACCAAGGGTATTGACGAGGGTTGTTTTGTACCATTCATAGCGTATGTCTTCCAGGTTCTCGATTAAGGTAGATGCATCGGCTATTTTAGCATCAAGTTCTTGCAACTCAACCAAAATGTTGGTGTTCATGTTGTCATTGGTGATGGATGAAAGGGACGCTCGACGGGTCAATGTCTCTGGGTCGGTGGGGTTCCCTGAATCGAAGAGCAACTTGAAAAATTGTTCTTCTGTTATGGGGAATTCTTCTGATTCGATTTCATCATTTTTCTGGGACCATGCATTCGCAACAAGCACATCGAGGTAAGCGTCGATCGTGTAGCTTGAGATTTCACCAAACTGGTCCTTTCGTGTTCTGATCCAATACGCAATCATATCCATGGTCTGCGATGAAAACTTAACTTCACCATCACGAGATTTGTTCAATGCCTTCTCCATGATGGACGGAGATATGGTGAACCGGAGTCCGTTTGAATCAAAGCGGTCGGCATAAGCGATGTATTGGTCATTGTATTTTGGTTGAATGGTCACCATGTTGGATCTCGAGACACCTAAACCAAGTCCAGTGATGGTCGCAGATTCTGCGTAAGCCACCGAAGAAAATAACCTCGAGATAATTGGGTGGCGAACACCAGGCACGGTTTGTGGATGGCCGTTATCATAATCGAGGACCTTGTATGAATGAACTTCATCGGTGTGTTGGAAATCACTCAAGATCCAATTGATTGAATGAGCTTTTGGAAGAATTTTCGGCGAGGCGGGGCCGCCAAATTCGAGATCATAACCGCTCAATAGACCGAGACTGGTCTCATCGTTGCTTAGAGTTACAAAGTTGCGTCCCATGTTGGCGCCATTAAGAGAGCTCACCGTAAGCGATTTGAGTGACTTCATGTGCATTTCTTCAGGTATATCCACATCGAGAAGGTTTGAAATGCTCCTGGTTTCAGTTTCAGTCAGCGTTCCTATGTCTTGGAATTTGATCCCTTCCGCTTCATCAAGGCGATAGGAAAACTTCAGATTCGTATCTTCTTCTGCCTCGAGGTTTTTCGAGTGATTAATGAACATCCGATTCCCATACCCCAATCTGTGAGTGAACATTCCTGGCTGCAGGTAACGAAGTGCTTCTCTGCTGGTGACGCGCTCTACAAAGCGTGAATCATCCCTGCGAGCAACGTGTATCGATACGGGTTCTTCGTGAGGATTTGTGAAATAACTCGGTAGAGTGATGTATGGGCGATCCTGTAGGAAAGTATCCACTCGCTCCTGGATCATGGAGAAATACCATACATCGAAACGCCCAAGTGCGTCAAGTTCTCGAGCTATTGGCGGGATCGGATCTGAGTCTTTTAGTAAATTGATGAGTAACTGGAAAAAGATGAAGGTTCTATCCCCAGGAAAGTCTTCTTTTATCCGAGCTGCCAGTGTTCTGCAGCAGTCAACATCACGCTGTTCGATTGCATTTTGCAGAGATGCAAGGTATCCCTCTACCAATTCTCTTCTTTCGCCATCATGGTGATCGATTGGGTACCTGTCAGGATTTTCGAATGTCCTGTCAAGGTCCTCCCATTCAGTAGTATTGTTCTGAGTACCTGTCAATCGATGGCGTTGCTTTTTGAAATGAGCAATCCATTGGGCGTAAGTGGCTTCCTTTGGCTGCAGGTTTGGGAAGGGCTCTAGCATAATCTCCAATTGCCTCAACACTGCACTTCGGGCCTCATTCTGGAGCTCTATATCTTCTCGAGTTTCTGGGACAGCATTTGACATGTAAACCAGGCACCGGTTCTGTTCAACCTCCTCAATCGCCTCCTCATATGGCTGGTTTACTGAGTCCCAAGTCTCTTTTTCCGATGCGTTTCCATCACGAGGGTACCTGGCCTTGGTGATCGATTCAACATCGATGCCTTGCTTTGCGATAAAATCAAACACTGCTTCGTACGCGTGATGCTTCAAAATCGTTTTGTTGTTGGTTGCAACTGGGACCGGTTCCGTGATTTTATCCCGTACCAGACGGTTCATGGAACGGTAATGGCCAAAATCAGAGGCGCGCCTTGAGGCAAGGGTGACGGCAAGGGCATCTGAGCCTGCTTCACGCCCGGCTCGCCCAACTTTTTGACGGTAGGATGAGATATTACGAATCGCTTTGTGAGTGATCACTTCGGACACATTGTCCATGTCCACTCCGACTTCTAGGGTTGGCGTGGCGATCACAAGGTCGTGAGAGATTGGTCTGTTCTGAGATGAATCCGTGTGGTGATTTGGATATGATGAGTATTTTGGAGGGCCTGCAAAAACCTTGTTTGCACTCATATCCCCATCGGTTTCATCCTCCGATTCACCTCGTTTGGTGATTGAGGTGAATCGCTTTGTTCGGATTGTTTGTTGGAAGGATTCAAACCCAAGGTCGCCCGGTCGAGGCTCCATTGCTTCGTTGCGTGGGGAGAACCACCAGCATTTGCCCATTTCCAGATAGGTACATGTGTCAAGACCCTTGATCGAAAAGATGCCTTCTGGCTCCACAAGACCATTGTAGTTCCATCGATTAGCGTCCACTGTAGTTTGACCGGTTTGAGTCTTGACAAGTTGTAATTGAGCTCCGTTTAGTTCGATTGCTTTGGTATGGTAGGTCCCGCTTTGACACGAAGTGCATACTTCCTGCCCTCCCTCGTGAATGGACAGGGGTGTGCTGTGCCAATGCGCATATGGACGTCGCAAATTAGTGGTCGCTCCAACGGTGCGCCGATTGTTAGCCGTTGCTTCAGTGGATTCGTTCGGTAGCATGAACGAATGCCAATCGCCGACAATTTGGTGGCTGTCTGCAAAACCGATGCTTTTTTGCAACTTTTTGAAGCTCTCAGCTCGCTCAAAAGTACGTGGCCGGCGCTGATGCAATACTGAAGAGGTTATGTCAACCAGTGCACCAACCATCGGGGTTCCAATCCGTGGTTTGTACATCACATGGTGCATCATTCCAATTGGAGCTCCGTCGGAGGTAGTCATGCCTTCAACATGGCGTATTTTTGTTAAATCGCCACCCCAGATTTTGTTAAGGTGTTGGCGTGGCTTAGCGATGGTTGCACTCACACCAACAATACGAAGAGCCTTTTTTCGATTCTTCTCAGGATCAAAGTTGTACAAAAGTTGCTTCAAACGACCCACGAGGTAATGATGATGCCCTCCCTGAATTCCCGCACTCAAGTGCACTTCATCGAAGACAATCCGATTTAGACCATGGCTCAATCCTTGGACAACTTTTGGATTTCGCAATCTGCGACGGAATGATTCGATGCTTGCGAGAACAATCGAAGCAGGCTTTACACCTCCGTACTTCTGGGCTGATGCATCGAACACTGTCGAAGCACCCACGCCCCATTCGGGCCCGCCTCCGGCTGGAGTGGGGTATCTTTCGATGGTTCTCTTGATCAATCCCTCGGCATCAATAGCAATTCCAATGCAATCTCTTCCCATCTCGAGGAGAGATTTGTTCACATACTTGACCATGTTTTCCAACTCACCAAATTGATCTTTAGCGAGAGCGTTTCGAGGGTAGAGCAAAAGCTGGCTCATCGTTCTACGCTCATTACGAAGCGAGGAAACGGCCGCTACCAGGGTAGGTATTGCAAAGGCGAGGGTTTTACCCATACCTGTGTCTGCTGTAACTACTAATCCGTCTCCTGCGGTGTCTGTCCACGCCTGCATGAGGGCCTCAACAATGGCTCGGACCTGAAATTCCGAATACTTCAGGCCGTTTCCGCTGCTGTATTTGGGCATACTTGCGACAGCATCAAGCACTAAGTCGAGGTCTTCGAGGACCTCGGTGATTTGATGGCCTCCCGAGTTCGAAGAGATTGTAACCATGCCATCGATTTTTACTTGTAAACGACGCAAGAGGTCTTCTTTTGTCAAATCCCTTGGCATGCTGTATCGCAGAATCGGGTACCACTGTGTTCCCTCGATGATACTGAACTTTTGTTCTGTTCCATCCTCTTGGTTTTCTCGATTTTGGAATTCATGCAGGTTTCCAGAGGTTCGAACCAGTTCTGCCAAACGAGTCACATAGGTTGTAGAACCGTCTTTTTCAAACTTTAGCAACAGACGGTTGTCGTTCGAGGTAAGTAAACCCACTAAACGATGGAATCGTCGCTGTGCAACTTCCTCATTGATTGCGAGTTTTGAGCACAGTTCCTCTTCGATTTCTTTGTAAGTCCAAAGACATTCTGAAAACCTCCGAAAACCGCCGTGTGAGCCGCTCACCTTCCGGCTTTCTATTGAATAAATGGTGTACAAAACAGGGAGGAGTTCCTGCCTGTCAACTGGATCGTCAAAGCGTACAAAGGCATCAGTCTGCATCGTACACACCCGCAGCCATAAACCACCCTACAATCATGCACAGATGAACCTTATTGAGGCAAACCTCCCGTTCAAACCCATTGAGTTCCACCGCATTGGAAACATACACCCATTGGTTTTCAGAGTCTTGTTCCAAAGTTTCGAAAAGGCTTTCTTTGAAACGCTCTGCGAAATCATCCACCAAAAAGCAATCTCCCCTCATGAGGTGATCCCTTTCGATAGCATTGATGGTGATGTACTCGCCCAGCGAGGCGAAATTGCGGCAACCCTGTTGAAATGTGCTCAATATGGCCCTGACAGCATCCGGAACAAATCTGAAGTGCGCCAGGCTGTAAACTCCACTTGTCAATTGTCCATCATAGGTTAATTCAGGTATCATCGATGGGTGGCCCTCTGGATAGAGGCTCCCATTGCGAAGCGCTTCCTTTGTATGATAGAGCGACTGATTTTGGGTTCTGTACATTGACCTAATGGAGCTTAACACTTGATCTGCATCCTCGATATTCAATGTCGTTAATCCTTGCATGAGTGCACCTAAATCGCCCTGATGGGAGCAGTATTGTTGCATGAACTCGTGTTCTCGATTTTGACCATCATCCATATTACCAACTGACCATGGACCGATGAGATTGCTGCCTTGAAGAAGGTCTTTTCCGCCAGGGTGAGTCTGGGCAATGGAAGCTTGGAATAAGTCCCAGATCCCCACGTGATCGTCAACATCGTAATTCTCCTTTGCCCGTTGCGGAGGGTACAATGTCAACACTCCATCGACAGATCTGGAGATGCTTGGGCAATAAATACCGAAATGCACCGGTCGTTCTGGAGTTGATTCTGTAGAGGGGTGATGCACCTCAATAGGGGGGTTCAAATGTTGGCATGCTTGTTGGAGCCAGAGCAATTGTGGAGGTAGTTCTGCCTCGGCTTGCTCTGGGGCATGAGTGCGTAGCAAGACTGTGCTCAAATCCAAAAACTGATCTTGTTGTATCCATCCTGCTTCTGTCAGCAAATTCTTGAGTCTGAATGTGATCTCACTCCTCGTTTCACCAATCCCCAGAAGGAGCGTCCCCTCATCGACCATCAACATCGATTTCCCGGGTATTTTACAGTCAAAGAACCTACATTCATCTGGGATTTGGCTCAATGTTGGAATTCCAGCCTCTTGGTCTATTTCCAGACCTTGGTTGCCATTCTGCATCGAGGGAACCACTGTTTGACTGAACCTTTCGGCCATCTGCTGGGCGTCGAGTCCATGTGATACAGCATTTTCAAATGTAGTCCAAATAGGTGCTTGTTCGCCCCTCGCAACCCATTGATTCAACACAGGGTATTCCTCTTGAATACAAAGTCCAGTATTCCTAAGTACGACGCGCATGGTTGTGTTTCCGTGAATGCCCCTCTCCTGGAGTTGGTTTCCCCACCATGTGATGTTGTTTGCTACGAGGCGTTCTATCCAGTCAAGAGCGTGGTCGTAATGCAGTTCTCGCTCTGTGATGTGTTGGACAAGGTCTCGCAAAGGTTCAATCGTAGCGGTTTTCCAATCAGTGGAGCTCTGGAACTTCTCCAATACCGCAGCGTCCCAGTGTAGAGGATAACCGATAATGGTTTGGACAGGAGGAACAAATGCCTCACCTTCTCTTACAGGATATGGCAACGTACCAGGCCCACCACAGACATCATACAACTCCATATGAGAACGGGAATTATTTGACATATAACGGATGTCAAGACTCCCAAATACAGGGTTGGCAAGGGTTCGATGGACTGGCCCAGTTTGTAGGGATTGATGAATCCGAGGTGGGTCTGTTACGATGGTTGTGGTTCCACCTGCAGCAGATTGGATCCTGCGACAATTCAGCCTCAGATTATAGGGCGCAGAATCACTGTTTCGTGTCCAATAAACATCAAAAAAGGAGGATGTACGATGGACGCATCGTTCGTGTAATTGGGCCAACTTGTAATTTGTCTCAGGGTTTAGATTTGTTTTTTCTAATTCCTCGAGCAAAAAGTGAACCATGCCCCTGGCGCGGACAAGCGCATATGGGCGTACCCTTTCTGGATTAAAGTGACGCCTATTCCATTGGTATTCAACACTAGTATCAGGGTCCGGAAATCGCGCTGCTCCTCGCAACAAAGCCTCACTTACAGTTGGGTTTGTTTGAAATGATACAGGTCTGGGGTGATTGTTGGTATACCGGTATGGTGCGCCCATAGAAGTCCCGTCGGTGGCAGTTGAAATGTTCCCAAAAACACCCGTACGCCTGTATTGTACAATCTCTTCTTCCTGATTCAAAGGAGCTCGCAAATCAAAGAGGTCGATGACAACATATTCACGCTGTATTGGTTTCAGAGCATTTACCTCGGCCAAAACAACCCAATTCCACTGGTCAGGTTCACCGGTCGGTTGACGGAAGGTGGCTGAACGCCAAAAGGAATCTTCGTCAACCTGATAGGTAGGCTCAGGTGGTCGTATGTCGTCTTGTCCATAGAACCACAACGGCTGTTTAGCCTCTGGCCCCCATGGGATGATGTATGGGGCGTGTTTGGCCGTCAGCAACTTGTTAAGATTGTGAGAAGCATTCGATTTCAGCGAAACCAAATCATAACTCGCCCCTGAGCATTGGATACCGACGACATGACCATCTTTTGGAAGCTTCACCAAATACGAGTCACCTGTGTTTGAATTCTCGCGAACCATCATGTTGTGAAGGATTCCATTTTCGCCATGACGAGCAAGCAGTTGCTTCAACGCTTCAAGAGAAATTACATCCGGAACATGCTCACCAGCAGCCTGCCTGGATAAATTGAACAGGCTCTTAACAATCTTCTCAAAGGCAACCCTTTCCTTCACAGATTCTGTGTGATTTCTATCTCGGTTGACAGGGAGATAGACCATAGGAAGACCCTGTATGTCACCAGCGAGGAGAAGAAGAGCTTCAAGAGGACCATCAGCCTCAGGTGCCTCACTGAGGAATAATCCGTTTGGGTCTGCGTCACCTGAAAAGATGTGATGATCGGCATCAGAACCGAATTGAGTCCATTGAGAATCAATAAGGCACTCTAGGTTGTCTCGCTGCTCCTGATCTTCTGTTTCATCGATAAATCGACGTATTTCATCCGGTACGCCATCACCACAATTCTGCACAAAGGCAGCACCTTGGTGAACTGCAGCATTCATACCGCTCTGGCTTGAGAGCAGAATGCGGGTCGGCAAATCACCAGTTCCAATTGTAGCAAAGCAGATCCGGTCATCAAGTGCTCCAAAGAACCACTCCAGTGCCTGATTCGCCCCCTCATCTCTCAAATGCCGCCAAAGCTCCATCAAAGGTTCAGAGGCGGCACGGTTCATCTGACCTGATAAAAATGGATTAATCCATTTGATGTCCGCTGCGCCTTGCAGAAGAGGCGTCAGATTGTGATCTTGCATTGCTTCAATTCTCGTGTTGAGCAAGCTGTCCATGTCTTGTGCCGTCAAAGGAGCCATCTGGTGACCATTGTGCATCCAAGTGAACAACTTTTCAACGACCCATTGTTGGAGGTTTAAGGAGATATTTAGGACAATTTCGTTCCAAGCGCGCCCATTGTTTACCTGTTGAAGGTTTAATCCCAAACGATTGGTATTCAGATTGAATGGAGCATCGATCAAAAAGGGAATGTTTAGTTGTGTTTCATCGGCGATAAAACGGGATGCGAGATAGCCCTCGGGGGCGTTTTCGCTACGGTCATATGCAATGTTGAACATGTAGCGGTGGTTTTCATCTCCTAACCCTTCTGCAACAGCCTCTCGAGCCTGATCCTCTGGGATGACTTTGCCACGTAATTGCAAAACCCTCATGTATTCCTGCACCAGCATCGCTTGGAATTGCTCGTACTCTTCTTCGCAATGATGACCAACCCATTCGTTGGAAAATGAAAAGCGAATCATCTCGTTTTGTGGCTCTCCATGAATACCAAATCCAACCTTGTGTATCTGTGGAAGGGTGGGTGCCTGAACTTCATGGCCCACTTCGTCAGCCTCCAGTGGTTCTTGTTCCACATCTTGAATCGGTTCTTGTGTTGCAATCAACCTTTTACTCTGCGGCTCGTTGTTGACGTTTTGAATAATGTCGAGAGAGAAATCTGCATTGTCGCCAACTTCGACCAAGAGAGCCAAACTTTTGGAGACTCTCTCAGAGATATAATCGGCCCCCTGGAAATCTTCGTTTCCTTGGGAAGGCAGTCTGAACTGAAACACAGTGGTTTTTTGAGTAGGTGTGTTGGCTTGTTCAGCGATGTAGCGAGGCAGCTTCCCATTTGGGTCGTTCTCTTCTGGGTCTGAGAAATCAATAATCAGCTTATGTCTCTCTAACCCATCGCGGATCTGAATTTCGCATTGCTTGAAAAATTGCAACCAATATTTGAATCCGACCCCAAACTTACCTATGGAGCGAACATCCAATTTTTTGGTCGTAGCATACATTCTCAGCAAGGAAGACAATTCCTTGGGCTTGATTTGGTCCCCGTCATGTGCGAATGAAATCCCTTCTTCGTTGATCTTTAAGGCAAGACGAGTAGCGTTGCAATCCTGAGAATTTTGAATTAACTCTGTCACCCAAGAATCGACGCGAGCATCATCCATCAAGGTAATACCAGCGGTTGTCTCATCCCTCCAATCACTGTTTTCCTGTTGGTTTTGAGGGAGACGTCCAGCTACGAGGGCGTAAAACATTGACACCTGAGCATTCGTTAGGCCGGCATCGATGAGTGTGTCATAGTGTGTGTCGATCCCATTCTCTTCGCCAAGCATATCTGAAATTTGGCTCACTGTGAGTTCACACTCGAGTTGCACATCTCCGTTACGCCAGTCAACGATTCTAATTTCAGTCATTTCAGCACCATCCGTATTCGTTTCCTTCATCCCAATGAGTGAGGTACTCATCTTTTTGAGAAGATTGATCATTCAGGGCTTGATCGGCCTCTGAGGGGTCGTCAGAAAAATCATCAATAATAATGAGGGGGAGGAGATCGACTGAATCCTGTTCGAGCAGTTCTGGTGTTTCATCTTTAATTTCGAAAAAATAGTCCAGCAATTCAATGCCTCCTTTTCGAAGTAAATCTCCATTCGTTGTTAGATCGAGGTCACAGGCCGTGACAGGGGGTTCCAATTGTCCCATTGCCAATGTATCTCCAAGGAATTGTTCTCGGGATATTTCAAAGCCCCCGATGATTTTCTTATCCTGCTTTGCGGTTTTGGCTATCAACGAGAAGATTTCGCGGTGAAGGTCCAATTCGCCCTCGAGAATATGTTGCCATGGACCATCCCCTCGGCGCAGCATAAGTCCACTTGGGAGTTGAGCCCCCAGAATTCGCTTCAATGTAGAAAAATAGCGCGTGCTTTTCAAATCAAGAACAGCGCAATTTGCAGCATACCGCAAGCCACCCTTGACTGGAATCACGTGCGGAGATTCGAAGTTCTGGCGTGCATAATCCTGAGCGATCAGGAACGGGTAATGAGTGAACTCTTGGTGAAGGTTTTTGAGGCGATTGAAGAAGTACTGTGACAAGTCACCATCTGGCGCAGGCAGGAGTTGGACTGATGAAGATCGCATCATTGCTCGGCCTGATTGAGGGATGAGTTCAATTGGATTACGATAACCTCCAGCCAAGCTTTTCAATGCTTGAAGCTCGATGGGATTTGGGGTAAGGGTGCACAGAAAATGGATCTCGGAGCGCTCGATTTGCGGCCCATCTTCTGGAAGCGGTGGTTCAAATCCGCTAAACACCCCTTCTGCAGCCCAGTCTCCTGTGAAGTCGATACCTACGAGATGGAAAAGGGCGTCGAGACCAATAGATTCGGCGTAAACGCTCACAGCATCGTCAACGATTCCGATAATAAAATCCCAAAGCGAACTGCAAAGGGGGGATGAAAAGGAAAAAAAGCGTTCATTGTCGGTCCACGCACGCTCAATAACCGCACCTGGGAGAGGTATGAAATCGGGTCCATTATTTCCAAAGTAACGCCGGTCACCCAAAAGAAGCCTGAACCGCCGGTTGTTTTCATTCATGCTGCCGGGGTTGTTTTCAAGATCCTCGACATCATGGAAGTAATTCGTCACGCTGAAAAAATTGACAAATCCATGGCCTGGCGCCATTCGCCGATCAAGACGCCATGTTTTCTGGGAGAGAATCGCAACTGAGCTAATCAAATCCCAGTGGATGATGTCACTCGCCCATTCCATGTTCAAACCAACAGCCCCACTGTCACCACAAAGAAGAATTGGAATCTGGTTGTGTCCAATGGCGTCTCTTCGAGCCACCCGAAGATTCCTCGGCCGTTGATCATCGCCCTTTCCTTGGAAGTCGCGATTTGGGGGTATGAATGTGTATGTTTTCGCGCCATCAATGTCCCGAAGAGCCTTCGATAAGGCCTCAATTGTACCTCGATACCGAGTGAAGATCACAAGTCCTTTGGAAGGAAAGTCTGCTTGTTTTAGATCCTCTATTCTTTGACGAAGCGCAGCCAAACGAGCATCATTCATCCAAGCCTGTTCTGCGAGCTGCCTAATCTCAGCAGTTTGTGGATGGTTTGCAAAATGACGTGCTGCCTCGTAGCGACTTGATTTCAATATGTTGAGTGGGCATGAACGTAAGAGAGGTTTCCATGGACTGGGGCTTTCAACAGTTTCGAGCAATTCTTTCAGGCGAGCATAATCATTGTTTGGGGGGAAACATTCTGATTGAACAGTCATGCCCCTGTACAATTCCTCACATTTCTGTTGACCAAGGTCATCTCGAAGCGTAGCACAAAGAAAGCGCCCGAGTGGGTGAAGGTCTTGTGCGAGTTCGAACCTCATCCTTTCTGAAGCAAATAATACTTCACTCTGCGCTGCCAATTTTAGGCGCAATTCCTCTCTTTGCGGTTCAGGTAACGGTACAAACCGATCCAGGGACTGTATGATCCAATCTAAATTCTCCTGAGTTGCGCCTTGCTCGTCCACAAACGCCTCTGTTCTAGGCAACCATTCCTCTCCAAGAGCATTTATCCAACCAGCATCATTAAAGTTGACCGCATCGTTAAACTGTAACAATTGAGCCTCCCACTCGGGTTCAATCAGTGTCAAGAGGCGAGAGAGGTCGTCTGCCCCGTTACGAATGGGTGTGGCGGTAGCAAGAACGCATTGTTCGGAAACTCCTGAGAGGCTACGGAGGGAAGTTCCCAAACGATCGTTGTATTGATGTTCTTCCTGGTCTGCATCTCGAATGAAGCCTTCGTGAGCCTCATCGAGAATCAGCATTGAAATACAACCATCAAGTTGATTGTACATATCTTGATCTAAGTCGGCACTGGAGAGAGAGTGCTTGCTCATAATATGGAAACCATGGGCTAAATCCCCTCTTGAGAGCCTCGTACCCTTTAAGTCGCTCACAGGATAAGGTGTTTTTGCTAAGAGTTCAAGCCATTGAGGCTTGAGCAACTTAGGGCACACGATAACTACTGCTTTGTTACCTTTTTTCATGGCGTCCAAAGCAATAAGAGCGGAAGACAATGTTTTGCCCATCCCCCCTTCATCTGCAATCAGCACGCCGCGCCGGGGAAAGCTTGGGATGGTCGTACCGTTTTCCTCAATTGTGTGCAAGTATTCGCCTAGCCAGGCACGCTGAAGAAAATCCAGTGGCTTAAGTTGGTGCTTGTCGGGGGCATAACCTGGAGGGATCATAGAACGAGGCGAATAAATGGCTTGAGATAGTGTCGAAAGTGTAGCTGCACGACGAATGCCGATATTTAGGTGATTTTTATCACTGAAAACAAGTTTATTCCTGACTCGTTTCATTGCATCGAAGTCAATGAGAGTCACATTAAACCCAAACCTTGACAGGTATTAAACATATAATCCAAAAAGAATCATAACACTCATCGCCCTAGGCATGACATGCGTTCCTCTATTCAACTTTTCACAATCACGAGAAAGGCATGGCAAAGCCCCTTGGTGATTGACTTTACAGAATCAAATTGCTGTATCCTGACTGGAACCAACGGCGGAGGGAAAACACTCACAATGAGAATGCTGGCCCTCGTTGGAAAATGGGTATCTGACCCTAACAGATACAATTTCAGGCAGATGAATTCCCTGGCTGAGAAAACCCAAATCGGAACGATATCAATCGTAATTCGGACTCCAATTATTGAGGGTCAAAATAGATTCACCTCAACAAATCATTGGACGAGTGACTTCAAGTTGGATCCAGGATTCATTGAACTTGAGCAGGGTAACTCTGCAGGTTCTACCCATTCTGACGATTATGATTTTCTCCTCAATGTTGCTAGTATTTGTGAAACAAAAATCGTTTTCGGCACCGAGTTTGGGATAGAACGTAGGAAGAAGCTCTCGATCCATTACAAGGCGCGCCAAAAAAAATACAGAAGCCAAAGGGACCTTGAATGGGAACAAGCCCATATCCAAAGGTATGGACCTGAGTCCCAGATACCTTACGATGTCGTGGACCAATTGACATTTGAAGCCTCAAACGAACCAAATGTATTCGAACATGGCGTCATTATCGAAGGGGATTGGAGATCGGAGCGAATCGGAAGAACTGGAGACCTACCAATCTATACTCCAGAATCCAGTGATTTGATCAATGACTCATCACTCTCTACGCTATTGAAAGAGAATGGAATCATTGTCGCCAAGCACCCCTCACTCCCCAGCAAATCCATGATTCAATTACCGGGGCCAGTCGCATTGAATGTTGAACGCCGCCCTGAAGACATCGAGGCCGATTTGAGAGCAATTCGGGAACTAGATTCCTCACTCTATGACGCTGAGAAACTTCACAATTTTGTAAGTGAGGGACATTACTTACACAATCAGAGATTTAATTCTGACTCACCTATGAGTTCCATAGAGATGGATGCATTTGGCGACGACTACGTTGATGTTGACCCTATGACGTTGCAACCATTTGAACAAGATTACATCACCATGAGTCAACCGTATTTCCCGTCTTGGTATGCTTTTAAGCGATTTGTGGGCGAAATTCCGGCTGAAAATTATCTTTCCAGTGGTCAGCTTCAATTATTATCGATGACAAAAGCCGTACTCGCAACTGATTACTGTTCGCTGTTAATGATCGATGAACCTGAGTTGTCATTGCACATTGATTGGCAAAGGGACTTAATTGAGACTTTTGCGACCTTGTTCCCCCATCATTCATTCTTGTTTTCCACTCACAGTCCTGACATATTGTACAATCAAATTGACCAGGTTCTCCAAGTCCCACCGATACCCAGAGAGGATGACTATGAGTGAGTTTCTACCTGGCGTGATAGGCGATGCCAAACGGCGGAGAGGTGAAGGTAAAATACGACCCCTCAGAGACCAAATTGTCTATGTCGAAGGATGGAGTGATGCGAAGATCCTACAGGAAATTTCAGAACCGGGCCGCCACAAATTTGTCAAGCCAAATTCAAAGGGAAAATTGTATAACGGGAAAAAGGGAGTCATTCGAATGGCTAAACTCGACCCAGAAACAGCAAGTGCCATCGTCGACATGGATTATGATTTTGCTGGAAACCAGATATCTGATGCGAGCAATGTGAATGATACCAGAATGAAATGCTGTCTTTTGGCATACCTATTGGAAGATGAGGAATTTTTGGATTTGATGAAGGGCATCAGTCGTAATATTTACCCGAAGGAAACCAAAAAAAGAAAAGGATTGATGAAATCTATAATCGAAAACATAGATCAGCTCTTTCAAATCGCACAGATAAGAACCTGGGCACGATTGTATCGAGGCTGGAAATTCAGAAAAAAACCCCGTGAAGCACCAAGAAAAAAGGAACTCCCAAATTACAATCAATTGTCAACGAAAAAAGGTGTTGTACAGGATTTAATTCCAAGTGAATTTGAACATGATTTTGCCGCCTATTGCGACAATAACAGAACTGTTTTGCAAAATGTTGGATTGAATGACCACTCCCTCGAGGAGGTCTTGGTTCAATTCATCTCACGTCGAGACCCTAACAAGACTTGCGAATATATCACTCGATGCATCCAGAAAACATATGAACGATATCTTGTACAAAATAAATCTAACGAAGACATAAGCCAACTAATACCTTAATTTTAGTAGATTTAGAATCCTGGCAGGGGGTCGTACATCGGCATAGACATTATTTACCCGAAACCATAGCAGGAGACATGGGAATTGGGGCATTTAATGCAACAGACAAAACAATCAACTCAGTATTGAGAACTGATGGCAGGTTCTATCGTATCCCGAGATACCAGCGAGGCTATGCTTGGAAGAAAAATCAATGGGAAATGCTGTGGAATGATCTAATCAATGAAGAGATGGGGATGTTTCTTGGCTCATTACTTCTATGCTCTACCAATGATGGAGACACCTGGGAAATTGTAGATGGCCAGCAAAGAAGCCTTACTTTGACAATTTTACTCTCTGTTTTGAGAAACCGCCTGGACAAGATGAACCTCGGCGCTCAAGCTCAAATAGTGCAAATGCTCATTTCCGATCATTCAGGTTTTGGAGAAGAGGAAACCTCTCGCGTGATTCCTTCAGATGACATCAGCGATTTTTTTGAAACCAACATTCAACAATACCCTCAGAATCCAAATCCGAAAACAGCTGAAAGTGCAGAAGAAAAGCGCGTTGCATCAGCGAAACGATTTTTTGAGAAAAAACTAGAAGACTACCTCAAAGATGGTTGGCCTTTGGATCAGCAGTACATTGGCATGAAGGGTTTGATACAACGTGTGGAGAAGCTTACAGTGGTCTGCATTGAGGTCCATGATGAAAGTGATGCCTACAAGGTATTCGAGTCGGTAAATGCAAAGGGAGCCGAATTAACAGTTGCAGATATTCTGAAAAACATGATATTCCGTGAACTCAAACCCAAACCGGGTGAAGAGGACTATGCTCAAAATCAATGGAGAGAGATAATCGCAAACTTGGATGACTCTGGAATATCACTCGCTAGATTCATCCGATACTGTTGGATGTCAGAATATGAATTTGTACAAGAAAAGGAGTTGTATCATGCAATCCATCGGAGAATGAAGGGTAAAAACAGTACAGAATGGAAAGACCTTATCGATAAATTAGTACAAAATTCACTTTATGTTAAGGAAATATATGATCCAAACTTGGCAAATATGGAAATCTTTGGCCCCGATAAGCGTCGGATTGTTTCAAGCCTATCTGCAATATCAGCAATGAATATTACACAGATCGTACCGTTGCTCCTTGCAATCCGGAATAATATCGGAGTAAAGAAATCCTGGAAGAAGTGGTTTGAGGTGTTGGAGAAGTTTTGTTATCAATACCATGCTGTTTCGAAGGGCTCACCAAATCGAGTTGAAACTCAGTATTCTCGATTTGCCCGTAAAATTCACGACATATCAAAACAGGCTCCATCGACAGAAAGGAGCAGGGACTTGGATAGAGCATGGGGTGAATTCTCGAACAAACTCAAGGATCTGAAGCCAGAACGAGACCAATTTATCGAGAGTTTTGCGTCAAACATACAGTATTCATCAAACTCACAGAAAAAATCGGTGCTTAGATATACACTCAATGCAATTAATGACTTTATGCAAGATGGTACTGGGGAACTCATTGTCGATAATCAATACACAAACATCGAACATGTGCTCCCACAAAAACCGGCAAAATGGGGATATTCTGAGGAAGAGGTAAACCCATTTGTGAATCAAATAGGGAACTTAGTGATCGTTTCTAAAAAAATCAACAGCAGCATAGGTAATGCGCCGCTGGAAGAAAAATTACCCGACCTAATGAAATCTGAACTTGCAATCGTTGAAGATTTCCTCACTGATTCACGCACTGGGAAATGGGATGAGGCAGCAATTAACAAGCGATCGCGAAAATTAGCCACCATAGCATATGACAAGATCTGGGTGTTCTAATTTCACCTGCGAAACAAAAGAATCATGCCTGTTCAATCGTATGTTCCGACATTGACTTTGGGCAACTCGAATGATTTATTTGTAGCGAGCTGCCCTTTCTCAAAGGATAAAGGGATAGGATCGAAAAAATTTTTGAAGAATCTTCACTTACCAGCTAAGGATAAACAAATACCTTGCTCAATGTATCTAAGCGTTATCGACGCAATATGTGAAGGTGTATGCAAGCACTCTGTAGCTAAGAAGATTGCAACATAAATAAATTAGACAGGGGGCGCTTAGGATCACCGTGCGAGTTTACTCATCAACATGCCAAGATTTCATTCGAGATGTTGGTACTGGACAAATTGCCGCAATTGTGGAAAGAGCCTATACTCGTGCATATGGGCATTCGACCTCGAAATCTGAAATAAGATCGTGGAAGAATTCACTCGCTGCTTTGTCAAACATCCTCGACCATGGTGATGTACCTTCTGATTTAGGATTAGGTATTGAATTTCAAATCCCAAAAACCTCGAAGAGAATCGACGTGTTGCTATCTGGTACATCAGCCTTGGATGAATCATCAGTCCTCATTGTTGAGTTAAAACAATGGGAATTTGCGAATAAAACCACTATGGATGGTGTAGTCAACACATTCGTTGGTGGTGGAAATAGAGATGTCCAACACCCCTCATACCAGTCATGGTCTTACGCTCAATTGTTACGGGATTTTGCAGTGGTAGTTGAAGATGAATCGATGATTTTGAATTCGTGTGCATATTTGCACAATATGACTACTGCGGGAGATTTGAAAGACCCATTTTACTCTCACCATCTTCTTAATTCACCATCATTCATCGGTTCGGAAGGTCCAATGTTCAGAGGATATAT
>Ga0206677_10000996_pt1 | contig 26671 bp, 16 predicted proteins | sample M130m12015metaG_FD_155475 | JGI IMG/M metagenome (GOLD analysis project Ga0206677, IMG submission 155475) | Ammonia-oxidizing marine archaeal communities from Monterey Bay, California, United States - M1 30m 12015 | ecosystem: Environmental > Aquatic > Marine > Intertidal zone | place: USA...
GCACAATACTATTATTCAAGTAATGGTTGTAAAATTGGAGGTCAGTCCTCTCCTACTTCAATCTCTAGTTTTTCCACTAGTAATTCAGTTCCAAGGGGTGCACTAATGATTTTAGAATTAGATGGTTCAGGCTTTTATAATAATGTTTATAAAATTGAAAACGCTTTAGCCTCTTTCAATGCATTTTTTGGTTTTGGAAACGCATTAAATTACACATCTTGTGGTTTATCAATTGATAATTCAGATAATGTTTATTTTGCGTTTAACAATTATTCGAATGGTAATTTTAACCAAACTATAGCCGGAATCAATATTCCTGAAAACACCAATACTTTAGTTAAATTAAATCCAAATTTTATTCCAAATAATTGTAATTTACTGAATACTTTTCCTTCGCAATCCCAAAATAGCTTCCCCATTTCTGCTCTAGAAATAAAAGACAATCAATTAATTTTTGGTGGTACACTAGACGGAACAATAAATTTAGATAACAGTACTTTCTCGCGTTCAGACGAAATAACATTTGTAAATATGGATACTAACTTAAGTTCTGTTAACTGGGTAACGAGTACTTCTAACAGTAGTGCCCTTCAAGTTGATGGAAGTGGAGGTAGTTCTACTACACCTGAAACATATTCTTTAGGTATTTATGACCTTTCTATTGGAAACGAAAACCAAGCTGTATTTTGTGGAAATATAGGTCCTCAATACAGATCTTTTGGTGATTATACAACTACAACCAATCAATTGAATGATGCATTTGTAACTGAAATAATACCTTGTAGCTCTGTTTTTTCTCAAATACTCCCCCTTAATCCAGTAATTTGTGGTGCAGGAAATTCAGCAACACTAAATGCCAATGTAAGCCCTGGAATATCCTACAATTGGATAAATAATGGAAGTTCTACTTCAAGCAGTAACACTCCCCTGTATACCACTACTAATGTTGGAGATTTTTCTTTGATTACCGATAGCTTGGGATGTAAAGACACAAGTAATATAGTAAATGTAAACATAGCACCATTACCGAATGTAACAGTTCCTCAAAGTACTTTTACTGCTTGCTTTTCTGGTGGACCAGCAGTTGTTCCTGCTGGGAATCCAAGTGGTGGAATTTGGTCAGGAATCGGAATGGTAAATGATTCTGTTTTTGACCCGACCATCTTGGGCCCTGGACCAAGTTTAATAACCTATACCTATACCAACACACAAGGTTGTAGTGACAATGGAATAAGAATTGCAAACACTGTTCAAACACCTCCTCTTGTTCTCTCAAACAATCTTCCTAGTTTTTGCGAAGGCGATGGACCGTATTCATTAGGTCCAACAGTAAATCCAAGCGGTGGTAATTATTCTGGACCAGGAGTTTCTGGTACTACTTTTAACCCAGTTAATGCTGGAGTTGGAACACACTTAATAAGATATAAATATTCTGTTGCCCAAAACTGTGAAGACAGTGTTGACTTTTATTTGGTGGTTAATGCATCTCCAACTATTAATTATCCAGATTACGATTCTCTTTGTGAGAACATTTCTTCTACTCCTCTATTCTCAGCTAATCCTTTTGGAGGAACTTATTCAGGACCTTTTGTAATAGGTAATAATTTTTATCCTTTTTTCTCTGGTGCTGGATCTTTTCCAATAACATATACTTTAACCGAAAATGGTTGTACTTCTTCTTCTACAAAAAATATTCAAATTGATGCTAATGTGAATGCTCAGCTTAATAATATCGCTGATTATTGTGTTAATGACACTGAGTCAATTCTAGATTTTGGCTTCCCAACAGGTGGGAATTATAAAATTGATGGTGTTTCAAAAGATTCTCTAAAGCCATCGGAGCTAGGAATCGGCACACATACCATTGAATATGAGCTTACCAACAGTTGTGGAACTTCTGTTGACACTAAAACATTCGAAATTTTTGGTTTACCTAATGTATCAGCTGGTGGAGATGCAGCAGTTTGTATTGGAGAGTCTGTAATGTTAAGTGGTGCAGGTGCATCGAGCTATGCTTGGAATAATAGTGTTACTAATGCCACTACTTTTAGTCCTACTTCTACCCTAACTTATATTATGATTGGTACAGATATTAATGGATGTACTAATACAGATTCTTTACAAGTAACTGTAAACGACTTACCCAATGTAGATGCAGGGAACGATACTTCCATTTGTGACAATCAATTAATAACATTAACTGCAAGTGGCGCCCTTACTTACATCTGGGACAACAACATTACTAATACTACTGCCTTTACTCCAACCTCTACCACATCATATACTGTGACAGGAACTGATATCAATGGCTGTATTAATACAGACCAAGTAACCATTACTGTTAATTCTTTACCAAATGTGAATGCAGGACAAGATATAGCTGTTTGTATGGGTGATTCTGTTACGTTAAATGGCACAGGTGCATTTGTTTACTCTTGGGACAATAATATTACTAATGCCATTTCTTTTTTACCGACTGTAAGTAAAATTTATGCTGTTACTGGAACAGATGTAAATGGATGTAATGCTAGTGATAATATTTTAGTTTCTGTTAACACTTTACCAAATGTAGATGCAGGTACAGATGCATCAATTTGTATAGGAAGTTCTGTAACATTAAATGGTACGGGTGCATCAAGCTATGTTTGGAATAATAGTGTTACTAATGCCACAGCTTTTAGTCCTACTTCAACCTTCACATATACTGTGACGGGTACAGATACAAATGGTTGTGAAAATTCAGATTCTTTACAAGTAACTGTAAACGACTTACCCATTGTGAATGCAGGTAAAGACACTTCCATTTGTGATAATCAATCAATAACTTTAACTGCAAGTGGTGCTCTTACTTACAACTGGGACAATAATATTAATAATGCTACTTCTTTTACACCTACCTCAACCACATTATATACAGTAATTGGAACAGACATTAACGGATGTATTAACTCAGATCAAGTAACGATTACAATAAACAATAACCCATTGGTTAGTTTATCCTCTTTCACACCAATTTGTAATGCAAACAGCAGTACTGTCCCTTTATCAGGTGGCGTTCCCACAGGTGGTAACTATAACGGATTAGGTGTATTGAACAATAATTTCACACCATCAGTTTCTGGGGCAGGTTTTCATAATATTACCTATACCTATATTGATACTAACGGATGTAGTAGTTCAGACAACAAAATTTTAGTAGTAGATACCAACAACGTGAATATTTCACTCCCCACTTTCGGTAATTTATGTGAAGATGAAGATAGTTTAGTTTTAAATAGTGGTATTCCTTCTGGTGGATTTTACATTGGAAACAGTGTTAATAACGATGTTTTTTATCCAAAAAATTCAGGAACAGGATCTTTTACCATAACCTATTCGTATTTAGAAGCAAATACTTGTTTAGCAAGTGCCAACTCCATAATTACAGTATCTACCCTTCCTAACACAACACAAGATTCATTGAATCCTATTTGTTTAAATAATACACCTTTTGTTGTAAATGGAGGTAGTCCATCAGGTGGCATTTACTCTGGAAATGGAATTACCAATGGAATTTTCAATCCTCAAATAACTGGTATTGGAAATTTCAATGTTAATTATACCTACACAGATAGTTTAGGTTGTGTTAATAGTTCTGCTACTTCAATAATTGTTAAGCCTCTACCCAATACTTCTTTAACTTCTTTTAATGATTTATGTATTGACGCTAATAGCTTAGTTTTAAGCAATGCTAACCCTTTAGGTGGCACTTACAGTGGTAACGGTGTAAATAACGGAATATTCTATCCGGATAGCTCAGGTATAGGAAATCATTTGATAACTTATACTGGAGAATTAAATGGATGTTTTCTATCCGATTCACAAGCTATTACAGTAAATCCACTTCCGTTATTATCCTATAATATTCTTCCTAACCTATGTGTAGACGATAGCTTATTATTAGATTTTATGATCCCAAGTGGTGGAACTTACACTGGAGATGCAATAATCAACAACACCATGTATGGTAATATAGCAAACTCTCTAAATAATAATTTCACATATACCTTGACCGATCAAAATTCATGCACAAACTCAATAACTAATAGCTTGTTAATCAATTCACTAACACCAATTACCACAAGTATTAATTATGATGATGAATTTTGTGTTAACGAACCAACTTCTACACTTAATAATTTTATTCCATTAGGTGGAAATTACTCTGGAAATGGTATATCAAATAATTCCTTTAACGCATCATTAGCAGGTGTTGGACAACAATTAATTAACTATGAATTCACAAATAGTAATGGTTGTAAGTCCACTATAACAGATACTATTAAGGTGAATAGCATACCAAATGTAAGTATAACAAATATTAGTATTTGTGAAAACTCTGATTCTATTGCGCTTGTCAATGGATTACCAATTGGAGGTACTTACTCTGGAAATGGCATTAATAACGAATTTTTTAGTCCTAATAATGTGAATTTTGGGAATTCGACTTTATACTATTCTTTTACCGACTCTAACAATTGTTTTAACTCCGATTCTTCATTGATAACTGTAAATTCGATACCCAGCGTGTCCATTAATTTAATAGACAGTATTTGTAACAACGACATTCCTATAACTCTAAATAGTGGCTTTCCTTTAGGTGGTATTTACTCTGGAAATGGTGTTACTGGAAATATCTTTGATCCTTCTTTAGCAAACACTTTACAACCTAATGTAATTTACACATATACTGACTCCAATAATTGTACTGGTACAGCTTTGGATTCACTAAAAATAAATATACCAACTAATGTAATAATAACAGGAGATAGTAATTTATGCTTAGGAGAAACTATTAATTTATTAGCAACTGGTGGTATTGAATTTTTATGGAATTCTGGTGATAGCATAAATAACATCAATGTTTCGCCTAATAACAATGAACTGTTTTTAGTACAATCAATAGATTCCAATGGTTGTAATAGTTATGATTCAATTTCTGTTACTGTATTTGATTTACCTGTAGTATCCATTGTTAGTCCCGATTCAATTTGTGCGGACAGCATCAGCACTTTATTAATAAACAACAGTTTTTCCAGCTATTTATGGAGTACTAACAGTACTTCATCATCCATTGATATAGGACCTTTTAATATTGGAGACTTGCCTAGCTATTCGGTTGTAATCGAAGACTCTAATGGATGTTCCAACAATGACTCTGTTAATATTTTAGTAGTAGAATGTAATTCTACTGAAATTAACGAACATAATTTGGATTTAAATATCTACCCAAATCCTAATAATGGAAATTTCACTATTGAAATTAATTTACAGGAAAAAAAGAACGTGTACATTAGCATGTATTCTTATAATGGAAAACTTGTAAAACAAGAATTATTGGAAGATGGTATTACAACTTTTAATTATAGTGATTTGTCAAAAGGGTTGTACCATCTGTTAATCGAATCTAAAAGCACAAAAATCTCTAAAAAAATAGTAATTCAGTAAATTTTAAAATTCTTATTTTTATAGAAAATGATTAAATACAATCCTAAAGACTGGTTTGGACTAATATTTGAGTTTCATAAAAGCGATACACTTAGAAAACTTATTTATGTGATCATTATATATGCATTATTTACAGCTGTAGTTGTCTATATAGAATTAAATTTCCTGCATTTTGAGACCACCACTACTATCCATTCGCTGGTTGGTTTTATCATAGGATTATTATTAGTCTTTAGAACGAATACTGCTTATGACAGATGGTGGGAAGGAAGAAAACTTCTTGGATCACTGGTAAATACTTCAAGAAACTTAGCAATAAAAATACACTCTCTAATAGATAAGCAGGATCTGAAAACAAGAAATTTTTATTCAAAAATGATAACTAACTATTGTTATTCGCTAAAAGAGCATTTAAGAGATAATAGAGATTTGAATGAAATTCAATCTATTGATGGCTTCCAAAAAACTAATTATGAGCAGATCAACCATTTTCCTAACACAATTATGAAAGAAATATTCGTAAAAAATAAAGAGCTTCTTGATAAAGAAATGATTTCGGGTGATGTATTTATAACCATCGACAATGAAACAAAAATATTTACTGAAATAATAGGTGCATGTGAACGAATAAAAAAAACACCTATTCCCTATTCTTACAATATATTTATTAAGAAATTCATCTTTGTATATACTTTAACATTGCCCTTTGGCTTAACATCTACAATGTTTTATTATTGGACAGTACCAATTTGTGTATTTATCCTTTATATACTGGCTAGCTTAGAATTACTAGCTGAAGAAATTGAAAATCCGTTTGGAAAAGATCCCAATGATTTACCTGTTGATGATATATGTGACCACATTAAAGAAAATGTAGAAGAAATTTTAATCTCTAAAACTTAATTATATTTTTTCTTTTCTTTATAGCCCCATTTATGAATAAATAATCCGTTGTACTTTTTAATCCACATTAATTGTTCACCACCACCAGTAGTTTTAATTTTTTGAGATAAAAAACTTTTCATTTCTAATTGCTTATTAAAAGATTTTGACAAAATCTTCACAAATTCTTCTGTTGGAGTATACTGATTTAAAAGAATCAATTAAATAAGTTTTTATTATTGGAGTTTTACACAATCAATTAATAATTTGAAATTCTCTTCTCTTTTATTAGAAATTAAAAAACAAATTTCTTCAAGTAATTGATTTGAAAAATTAGGGATATTAAGTTTTCTTCCTCTAAAAGTGGGTTCTAATTTTTCAAATGGTATCACGATCTCTTGCCATTTATTATTTGTTGAGAATTCATACTTATAGGAATGGTAATCATTATTACTTGACTTTACCCTAAATTGATAGTTCTTCTGATCTCCTTTAACTCTAATAACAAAACTACTATATGGCTTCAAATTTAGTGTATTTATAGAGCATCTTACAGAAGAAAATCCACCGTTATTTTTAGTTGAAACATGTCCGTAAAACAAGGCCTTATTATTTTCATCTAATACAATTTTGCTATTTGAAACTCCTCCCATTACAACATCATCTACCACTTTCCAATCATCAATATTTGGTTGAAAACTAAAATTAATTACCACATTGCTTTTATTCATCGAAATTGATTGAGAAATAATGATATTAAACCATAGAGTTATAAAAACTGCAAATAAGTACTTTGTATACACAAACAATTTTTTGTCTAATTAATAATATTTAATAATTAGATTGATTTTTGTAGAATTATTTTTTGTAACCATGAACTTAAAATTTTCAAAAGTTGGCATTCTAAGTCCCGAATGAAAATAATTTGAAAATCCAAAACCTTCTTGTGGAATAAAAAAACTGTAATCCATTTCACCATTTTCATTTTCATCATCCAATAATGCAATACCAAATTCACCTACATCAATTGAAAAGCTAAAGGTTAGCTTACCGTCTATTAATTTATCTTTACTAAGAGATTTAACTAAAAATGGTTTTTCTTCTTGAAAAGTACTGTCATCTTTGTAAATTCCTATTCTAAGAACACCGTTTTTATTTCTTATTTCAGAAACATTTAAAATTAACTGTCCACTTAGTTGACTATATGAATATTCACTCACTAATAAAATAATGAATAAACTGAATAACTTAAAACTCTTCATTCTAAAAGCAACAAATAATTACCCTTTCCAAGTACCACCATACACATAAAACTTATTACTTGAAATATTAGTTTCTGTACAGGTTTTGCATAAAAAATACCAATTTTTGGTTTGGTCAATTCTAACTCTATACATAATGCTAAAATCATTTTTACAACTTGGACAAAACTTGGTTTTCACAGTATTAAAAAACGTGTATTAATGAAATCTCAAAGATTAAAACAGAATTTGCAGGAATACCTCCAACAGCTTGGCTGCCATATCCTAATGAAGATGGAATTAACAAAATACCAGAACCTCCTTCTCTAAACAAAGGAATTCCTTCTTGCCATCCTTGAATCACGTTTATTAGTGGAAAGGTAGTTCCCATAGAGCTAGACTGATCAAAAATAGTACCGTCGGTTAGTTTACCAACATAGGCTACTGTAACTGTAGAATTGATATCAGCAGTAGATCCGTTTCCTGGATTGTCAATAACATAATATAAGCCACTTCCTGTAGGTTGAGCATCTAAACTATTGTCAGTTATATATTGCTGAATTAAATCCTCATCAATCTGGTCATAATCTATAGGTTTTTTGCAGCTCGTCAGCAGCATTATAATTGGACATAACAATGTCAAAAAACGATTTTTTAGACGGTGAATTTTCATAGTGTAAAATTATAAAATTAGTTTCTTATTTAAGATACTATAGTTATTAAAAAATTTAGAGAAAAATAATTTTATTTCCATCTTGATTTTGACCAAGAAAATTGTTCAATTTTAGATTTAAAAGACCAGGCTATAATCCTACTTTTTTTATTGCCTGTTCCCATAGGAATGATCTTAATTTCTTTGGCTTTAGATTTCTTTACAGAATTATAAATACTATTTAAGTTTGATTGTTTAGATATTAATGTTGTAAACCAAAGACAATTACTTGAGAAAATGTAGCTTTCTTTTATCATTTTTTGAATAAAATTAAATTCTCCTCCTTTATAGATCAATTCAGAATTTATCCCTGCAAAATTTAAGTTTACTGTCTTTGGTTTATCACCTGTAAGATTTTTAATTTTTCTTTTAGATTCTTTTTGAGCATTTTTAATAGAAGAATGAAAAGGGGGATTACATATAACAACATCAAATAGCATTTCATCACTCATAATACCTTTAAATATATTATCAGGATTTTTTTGTACAACACATTTAATCATCTTTTTAAGTGCAGGATTTGAGTCAACTATTTTTTTAGCTGCATTAACAGACTTAGTATTGGTGTCCGAACCTGTAAAATTCCATCCGTATTCAACAACTCCTATAATTGGGTAAATACAACTAGCACCTAATCCAATATCTAAACAAGAAACTTTATTTCCTCTGGGAATTAATCCACCATTTTTTTCACCTAATAAATCGGCTACATAATGAATATAATCTGCTCTACCAGGAATTGGAGGACAAAGGTTTTCACTAGGAAAGTCCCAATTTCTTATACCATAATAGTGATTTAAAAGGGCTGTATTTAAAAACTTTACAGATAGTGGATTAGAAAAGTCAATTGTTTTTAATCCAGACTTATTTAATGTTAGATGGTCTCTAAGTTTGGGATTGGATATAATAAGAGATTCAAAATCATAGTTCTCCCGATTTTTATTACGAGAATGAAGCTTTTCTTTCAAATTAAAACTCCCTTACTGATCGAACAAAGAAAAAATCAAGAACTGTGTAAGCTGTACTATTAAATTGTAATCCTGACATAAAATTTTGTCTCCATGCAGTATTGCTACCGCTTCTTATTGAAGACCAATAAGTTTTCGTCCCGAAAGACCCTATAGCTGCATTTAAGCCGTACATTTCATTTAATTCATGTTTTGTTGGCATTCTCCAGTCACAAAATTTTTGTCCGTCTGTTGAATGATTTGCAGGGTCAGAAATAACATCTTGAGCAAAGTACCATGTAGCTAGTCCTTGATCCTGTGTCTCTGAAACTAAACCGTGCTTACCATCAGCAGAAACCCAAAAAACATAACCACCAAGTTCGGGCCAAGAACCAATTGTATACGTTGGAGATATTATAGACTCTGCTACTTTTGCATGTAATGCAAATGGAACACTCATTAATTGACTAGTACCTGTAATAGTGTAGTTAGATCCTCCCAACGGATCTGTTTCAGTTTTAATATAAAACGGTCCATTATTCCAATCTATGGTAGTAAAATTTCCAGAGGTTACATTTCCAGTGCCAATTTCAATATTCACTAAGCCATTGGTGTTTGAAGTTGAAGAATGGGTTTCAGTGTATATAGAATTTCCAGTATTAGAACCTTGAAGAATACTAATTTGTATTCCTATATTTTGATTGATTAGTAATGTATTTGAAGCATCACGAACAACTGCTTGAAATGTCATTTTATCAGGAGTTTGTCCAAGAATTATTAGAGTAGATAGTAGTGAAGTAAAAAGAGTGAATGTTTTTTTCATAAGTTGTTAGTTTTTAATAATTCTAAAAGTTTTAATGATTGATTGGTTCTTAACAATATTTAGTAGGTAGGTATTTGAGGGAAATGATTTTAAATTAATATTTGTTATGTTGCCAGAACATTCTTCATCTATTAACAGTTTACCATCAAAGCTAAATAATTGGAAGAATAAAATTTGGTTTTTAAATCCATCAATACTTAAAATCAAGTTGTCAGTAGTTGGATTTGGGTAAGTAATTAGTTTTAAATCTATATTTGAAATTTCACTTCCAACTGTTGAGTAAATTTCATAAGGTTGTTGTATTCCTTGTGAAACAGATCCATTAATTCCTGAGTTAAGTTCTGTTGCAATCTGACCAATAGAATATGAAATTTCACCGTTGGAACCAGATGTATTAAGTCCAGAAGAAGAAAACGTTTCTTGAGCTGAAAGAGTAATAGTTAAAATTGAAAATAGAAGGGTAAATAATCGGTTAATTCTAAACATTATTGATTTTTGTGAAAATTAATTAAAATACTCATATGAAATTTAATAATTATCAAAAAATTATAACATTAAATCTTCAAACATCAATTAATAACTATTTAAGATCCAACTTTGATAATCCTAAACAGTAAAATTGTTTGTGAAAAAATATCAAGTTTGTTTTAAAAGATATAAAACACTCGTAATCATGTATTTAAAAATAAATTTAGGTTTAAAAAAAATACTTTTACAAACTAAATCATGATGAAAAACCTATGAAATTCTCAAAATTTTAAAGTAATTTTATAATAAATATTTAGATTATATTAATATGTTATCTGGTATCTCGCTCCTATTCACAATAATAGTTATTGAATTAATTTTTTTATACAAAAAGAAAGGAAAACAACTACCCTGGAATGAAATTATTACAAATATAAATTCAGGTCATATAATGGTTTGGTTATTTAGAGGTTTAATTCTTTTTGCGTATAATTTTATTAGTGTTAATTATTCTTTAAGTTATTTTGAACAAATACCGATATACTTACAATGGACTTTGGTGATAATAGGATGGGATTTTTGTTTTTATTGGTCGCATCGTTTTCACCACACTTTAGACCTTCTTTGGAAAATTCACCACACTCATCATCAACCCGAGCACTTTAATTTATCTTTAGGAATAAGGAACTCTTGGTATCAACCAATTTCCTCATTTCCATTTTTTTCTATTCTAGCTTTCTCTGGTGTTCCGACAGAGCAATTTATATTAGCTTCCGGAATACACTATTTCGTGCAAGTCTACAACCATAATTCTTTTATTAATAAATCTGGATTTTTAGAAAAAATACTAATGACACCTTCACATCATCGAGTTCACCACGGAACCAATAAAGAGTATTTAGGAAAAAATCTTGGTGGCACATTTATTATCTGGGATAAACTTTTTGGAACCTTTCAAAAAGAATTAAACGATGTAAAAATTAAGTACGGAACATTAGATAATATAAATCCAAAAAATCCTTTTTGGGCAAACATGGCTCCTTTTTTTAAAAGTTTTCTTACTAAAAAAGATGATAAAAAAAATAAAAAACAAACTCAAGAATCTAAAAGTTACTATACCGTTACAGGTTCATTCTTTCTTTTTTTATTGTTCTTAGTCTATATTAATTACGAGCATGTATGGTCTTTTGAATCATTAGCTCCTCTGTTCATTATTATATTTTCTGGAACCATTTCTTTAGGTAGTATATCCAATGGTGAAAAAATGGGGTTAATTGTTTGGTCTATATTAACAATTCCAGCTAGTATTTTATTTATCATAATTATGGGAATTGAAGATCCTGTACTACTATTAGTTTTATGTGCTATTATTACTCATGGTTTAGTCGGTCTTAGGAGCTTATTAAAATTTAAAAGTTTTTAGTCACTTAATAACTGTCAAGATAATTCAGATGGAACAATCCTTAAAAAAAATATTAAGAACTTTTCAAAAACCAAATGAAAGAAAATCTAGCTATTACATTTTGTCTACAGCAATTTTAGGTTTTAGTAGTATTACTTTAAGTGTTATTTGTTATCAATACTTATGGTGGGTTACTTTTTTAATGTATCCCATAATTTTTCTTATTCTATGTAGGTCTGTGATTTTAATGCACGATGCTGCTCATAACGCTTTATATAAAAAAAGATGGAAAAACTCATTGGCAGGTAATCTAATGAGTTTATTAAATTTTACTCCCAATGAATTCTTTGGCTATATGCATAATATGCATCATGCAACTGCTTCTAATTTAGATAAAAGACACATAAATCCAGAAGCAATGACATTAACTAAAGAAGAATATTTAAATGCTTCTTTATCAAAAAAAATAAGTTACCGATTTATGAGATCTCCATTATTTAGACTAATATTTGCCCCATTAGGTATGCTTTTAGTGACTAGAATACCATTACCACAACTTAGGTTAAAAGAAAAAATATTTACTATTTTATATAATTTTCTGATTGTGCTAATAATTTATGCAGCATATAAATTCAACTTTTTGTCTGGATTAATAGTTGGTTACTTAATCCCTTTATTTGCTTGTTATGTATTAGTTTCAATTGTGTTTTTTTTACAGCATCAATTCGAAGATACTTATTGGATTAATAGTAATGATTGGAACAATGAAGATGCATCTCTTCAGGGGAGTTCTTTTTTAGTTTTCGGATCTTTTCTGCAGAAAGTTTTTTGTAATATAGGTTATCATCATATTCATCACCTAAACCCACTTATTCCTTGCTATAAACTAGCAGATGCACATAATAAAGTGAAAAATAAAATCCTATTTAAGGAAGTCAAATTATCTCAATTGTTTGTTCATATGAAAGGAAAGCTTTGGGATCAAAAACTTCAAAAATTAGTTAGTTTTTCAGAAATTTATTAATCTTTTATATGGAATTGGTTTGTGCTGATAAAAAATTAGGAATATTTCTAAGATAAGTTGCTATCAGTAATAATCTACTTAATAACTTTTACTTTTGAGAAAGAGATTCTTAAATATTTCTCATAATTTCTAATTTTTTTGATTTCATAAGTATTGGCTAAAACCAAGGAGATTCCTTCTTTACCTGCACGAGCCGTTCTACCACTTCTATGGGTATAATATTCATCTTGATCAGGAAGTTGATAATGCACTACAAAAGTTAAATCCAACATGTCAATTCCTCTTGCTGCAATATCAGTTGCTACAATAGTGCTTAGATTTTCATTTTTGAAAGCACGCATTACTTTATCTCTTTCCTTTTGTAACAAATCACCATGGATAGCATCAGAACGCATATTTTTGGCAATCAATTTAGCGGCAAGGGTTTTGGTTTCTTTTCGAGTTCTGCAAAAAATAATTCCTCTTTGTCCTTTTACTGAATTCAAAAATTGCAAAAGAATATTAAACTTTTCTGCATCCTCACATAGTACAAACTTATGGTCAATTTTAGTATTCACAACATTACTCCCACTCACAGTAATTCTGTGTGCATTAGTATTCATATGCTCATTTACAATTTGCTTAATGCCATCTGGCATAGTAGCAGAAAATAGCCACTTACTTTCTACTTCAGATAAAAATTCTAAAATTTCATCCAATTCTTTTTTGAATCCCATGCTTAGCATCTCATCAGCTTCATCAAGGATAACTGTTTTTACTTTTTGTAAATCAACTGCTTTTCTTTTAGCCAGATCAATCAAACGACCAGGAGTAGCTACTACTATATGTGTTGTTCGAGTGAGGTTTGCAATTTGCTTATCAATACTGCTACCTCCATATACCGCTTCTACAAAAATTTTATCAGAATATTTAATAAATCGAAATAATTGCTTGGCTACTTGCTTGCACAGCTCACGAGTAGGACACAATATTAAACCTTGCACATATTTTTTTTTAGAATCAATTTTATGCAAAAGTGGTAAACCAAAAGCAGCTGTTTTTCCTGTTCCTGTTTGGGCTTGTCCAACCAAATCAGTATTTCCTTCTAATAATAAAGGAATAACTTGGACTTGTATTTGAGTGGGATTAATGATTCCTAATTCATTCAATCCTTTAATAAAATCAGATTTTATTCCTAATGCTTTAAAATTTTCCATTTGGTAAAAGTAAGGATAAAGCGGGCAATATCTTTTTCTTAAATTTTAATCGTTGGTTTTTTAGCAATTTAATAATATGTTATCTAAAGTTGATTTGTCCCAATAAAAATTAGGAATAATTTCTAAGATGGGTAGTTATCTATGTTAATAGATTCAATAAAATAATGGTATTATGATTTAGACTTGTAAATCCATAAGTTCCCAATAAAGATGTCTTTATTGTTAATTTTTTTCATCTTTTTTAATTCTATTTTTATTGGACTTAAGCTGTTACTTGATTTTGAGTAAATAAGATACCATGATTTTAAACTGTTCTGAACAACTTCAGTATCTAAATTGTATTCTCTTTTTACTATTTGTCTGAATAACTTAACATCTGATATTTTCTTGCAAGCCCCTATGATACAATAATATTTAGTTTCAGAATTTTGATTTGTTTTTGGATCTTCAATTATCTTTGATTGTTCAACTTTTTCAGACTTCTGGATTATTTCAGAATCTTGATTGTTTTCAAGAATAACTTTATCTAAAGTATCACTATTGTTTTTTATTTTTAGGTTGTATTCAGATATCAATAAAGACAATTCTTTATTAACCAATTCTTTTGTTTTAACTGAATCAAAAACAGAATTTAAATCGTTTTTTAAACTTTCATTTTTTATAAGTTCTTGAAGTTCTAATTCATCATTTTTAATACTATCTTTTAGTCTTTTTAGACCATCTATATAAGACAATAATAATTCCTTCTGAGATTTCGATTCATTTTCAAGTTTTTCAATATCATTTAAAATAAAGTCTGTTTTTTCAAGAATTGCAATGTTTTGATTTTTTAATTTCTTCATTTCAGTTTCATTTGAATGACCATTCAATCCTTTCCCAACTCTATAGAATACTGAAAACTCATGAGATCCAGAACTTTCATTTTGAAGTGAATTTGATGACATTTCATAGGTATAACCAACTGAAAGTAAATTATCTAGTGTTACAGCAAGGGTAAGGCCATAGCCAATTTCATGTCTATAATTTAGATTAACTATAAAGTTTGAAGGAAAATTAAACATAATATTACCATCGAATTGAGGTTGCATTCCTTGAGAACCTCTCATTACAATGATTGGAGACATCTCAAACCCTTTTTTATTTAATTTAAAATTATAACTCGTATGAATATTAAAATGCCTTATATATGAGAAGCTTAATTTTTTAGAATCATAATTATCATAATAATTCAATTTACTTTCTAATAAATTAAGTCCTACCCCACCTAAAGAAAATCTACCAAGTTTATAGGCTAACCCGAAATTCATATCAAAACCACTGGTGTTTTGCTGAGAATTAAAAAGTGAGGACTCTAAGGGAGAATCAGCAATAATATTATCAAAGTTTATTCGGTTTTGTAGTGCACCTAATGAAATACCAAAGTTTAAATTTTGAATTTTTGATAATTTTGCTTTGTATTTTAAGGTAAAGTATCCTGAGCTACTGCTGACAACATTAGTATTATCATTAGACATAGTTAATCCTATAGCAAGTATATCTTTCTTTAAAGATTTATCAAAAGTAATATTTTGAGTTTCTGGAGCACCAAGAAAACCAGCCCATTGTCTTCTATAATTTAAAAATAATTTTGATTCCGTTTCTCCCGCTAATGAAGGGTTTAATAAAAATGGATTTAAAATATAATGAGCATTATATGCATTTTGTTGTGAAACAAATGTTGAATTGGTAACAAACAAAAAAAAAGCAACAAATAAACTATTATATATATTCTTCATATTAATTTCTTAAAATAGTTAATGCTCCTTTATAAACTGTTTCACTTTCATCAAAATTGATAATATAATAATAGGTCCCGTCTGGAACTTGATCATAGTTTGTTGATGCATCCCAATCGTTTTGATAACCTTTTTGAGAAAAAATCTCTTTACCCCACCTATCATAGATATAGACATTTACTGATCCAAAAGTTTCAATATTTTTAATAATCCATGTATCGTTCTCACCATTATTATCAGGTGTAATTACATTATTGATAAATAATTTATAATCTTTTAATACAGTCACTGTAACTGAGTCAATATTCTTACATCCATTTACATCTGTAATTTCTAATTTATAACTAGTTGTTTCTAAGGGAGTTACTACCGGATTAAAAATTGTGTTGTTATTTATCGCGCTTATTGGTGTCCAGCTGAAATCAGTTGCCCCTAAGGCATAACCAAATAATTGTGTAGGGAAACCTTGGCTTACAACAGTATCCAAACCAGCATTAACAGTTGGTAAATCAAATACTTCCAAATATTTTGAAATAGAGTCAATACAATTATTATTAGAAGTTGCGATTAACTTAACAGATTTAATACCAAAAGAACTAAAAGAATTTTGTGGATCAGATAAATTAGAAGTATTACCATCAGAAAAGTCCCATAGATAATTTAACAAACTGTTGTCAGAAATATATGAGCTATTAGAAAAATCAACTACTTCATTTAAACAAGCATTATAAAATGTGAAATCTGCTAATGGAAGAGGGTTAACAGTAATTATAATTGAAGTATCTGAAGAACAATTTAGATCACTAACTACAGATAGTGAGACATTGTAAGTTCCTTCATTAGCATAAAGATGATCTGGATTTTGATCAATAGAATTAGACAAATCATCAAAATTCCACAAATAATTAGAAATAGTTCCCGAGCTAATAGTAGAAGCATCTGTAAATTGAGTTAACTCACCATAGCAGGCAGAAGTATTTGTGAAGTTCACGTTGGGTTTAGGAAAAACAAAAACAGATTTATTTACGGTGTCAAGGCAATTATAAACAGAAGATATTACTAACTGTACATTAAAAGTATCTGAAATCGGATAGAAATGAGATACATCTTGAGTAGATTCATTAGTAGAATTGTCTCCAAAGCTCCAATCATAAGTTAGATTATAAATACTTGTAGAAGTATTAAAAAAATTGATTGCATTTCCCAAGCATTCGTTTGAAAAAGTAAAATTTGAAGTTGGAATTGGGTACACTTCAATATTTTTAGAAACGTTAGAACTACATCCATAATCAGAACTTACATTAAGTCCAACAGTGTAACTGTTGGCAGATTGGTATAAATGATTAGGAGAATAACTATTAGAAAACTGTCCATTATCAAAATTCCAGGTAAAATTCAAATTAGGAATTATGGTATCAGTTGTGTTTTGAAAAACAACTGAGTCGTACTTACAAATATTGTTAACATTGAAAGATGCAATTGGTGTTGGATAGATTACTATTTTTTCTTGTAGGGTATCTATACATCCTGTGGTTCCTGTTGGACCAGGAGAAATTGTAGAGAGGGTTACGTAAAAATCACCAGAAGAAGAATAATTATAAGTAGGACTATTCAAAGAGGAATTGCTACCATCTCCAAAACTCCATAAATAAGTAATTAGGGATGAACTTGTTTGAGAAGTATTTATAAATGTTATGGGCTGACCGAGACAAACGCTGTCACCTTGAAAAGAGATAAGTGCTCTAGGGTAAACAGTAACTTGATTAGTAACAGAATCTTTACATTCATTAGCATTGGTGGTTACTAGAGAAACATCATAACTTCCAGCAGAAGAGAAAGTGAAAAGAGTATCATAACTCACATTAGAAGATCCCAATCCTGAATTATCAGAAAAAAACCATTGATAAACATTAGTATTAAAAGGATCGGAAGTATTGTTTTGAAACCCCATAGCTATAGTATCACAAACATCATTTTGCGAAAAAGAAGAGTTTGGATTTGACTTTACAGGTACATTTTTAGAAATTGAATTTGAGCATCCTTTGGAAGTTGTGACAGATAATGTAACTGGATAGTTTAAATCATTTGGAAATAAATAAACAGGATTATTTACTACACTACCTACTCCATTACTAAAATCCCAAGTGTAAGAGGAAATAGTACCAGAAGATAACGTAGAATTATTTATAAAACTTGTTGAAAGTCCTTGACAAACAGTATCATTATTAAAGCTTGCAACTGGATTTGGATGGACTAAAATAGTTGCAACATCTGAATATGAAATTGGACAAGGTGAATTGAAAACTTTTACTCTGAATTTTAATGTGTTGGTTATTGGAGGATAGATATATTTATCTGTTGAATTAATTATAGTAGACCAGCTAAGACCATTATCAGAGGATTCTTCCCAATTAATAATAGAACCATTGAAATTGATTAATACTAATGAATCTCCATTTTCTCCACTACATATTTCATTTGAACCAATTATGTTACCACCAGCGGTATTGGAAACTACATTTATGTAGGATACTGAACTTGTGTCAGAAGAACAAGATTCATTCTTTACAATGGTTCTAAAATAGGTGTCATTTATTAAATTATTGTAAGACTGTGATGGGGAATTTGACGTTATAGAAGACCATGGCCCACCGACATCATTAGCTACTTCCCAATAAAGAATATCACCAACATGAGAATTTAAATTTAAAATTCCAGAATTTGATGAAGAACATACTATTGAACCGTCTCCAGTTAAAGTTCCACCATTAGTTGTAGCATCAATTACAACCAAAGTGGTTGCACTTATCGGAGAACAAGTAGGACCATTTACTCGTACTGTGTAACCACCTGTATTTAAGGCAGTTGCATTAATAACAATAGGATTTTGTAGGGAGCTTGTGAATGAATTGGGGCCCGTCCAATCGTAAGTAGCCCCAGAATAAGATGGTGAAAAAAGATGAATATCATCTCCTTCACAATAAGAACCACCATTTGAAGCCTCAACATTATCAATAAGTTCTTGAGTAGCAACTGATGTATTAACAGTAACAGAACCATCGACAGCATATTTTCTTGCACGTACCCAATCAATAATAAATGAACAATCATTTGTATTTTGACTATTATAAAATGCAGCAACTACTAACCTATGCTGATTAGAAAAAGAGCTAGAATTAGTAGAATTAGTAATGATAGCATCATAAAAAGTTGAGCTATTAGTTGGTATATTTATGTAGGAGTCATTGCTGGAGACCCTAGAAAAGCTCCAAATGTTAGTTAAGTCACTAGAATTAGGAATCGAAGCACTTGTTAAAGATATATTTCGACAGTCATTGTCAGTTGGTGCAGCTATATTTGAAGTAGTAGCTGTTTTAAAAAGTAGGTTTGGAGAGCTTGATGTATTATAGCTAGATACTCCCCAACCATTTCCATTGATATCTTCCATTCCTAAATAGGCGATACCATTACTAAATGATGTCATGTCATATTCTACAACCACTGGATTTGTGGATGAGGACCAAAATTCCTTAGAATATAAAATTGAAGATGAAGTACTAGTTGAACTAGTTGTTAATGTTAGAAAACCATTTTGGATATTTATTAATGAATCTCCTTCAGTTTCCCATACAGAGCTTTGAATTATGGGGCTGCTGAAATCATCGAATATGTCAAAAGTTGAAGTTCCAGAAGAAACAGAAGAAACTCCATTATTTCCATGAAACATGAAAATGGATGTAACACCTACTGCTAACGCATCTACTTTAACCCAAATATCTGAATTTGAGGAATTGAATGAATCTGGGTCAATCCAAAAAGGTAAAGAGGTTCCTGCCGAGCTAACAAACCTAATGTCACTTCCAGATATAGTCATATCACCTGAATTAATTAAAACACTTGTATTTAACTGTATTTTAACTTGGAAATCCGATAGCAAAGAAGCATTTGAATTGGTGATCGGTATTTCTTTTCTAAACTTATAATTAGAAAATCCTGCTGGACAAGGAGCTTGAGATTTACAAACAAATACAAATATTAAACAATAAAATAAAGTGATGCAAGATTTTATTTTCCTCATTTTCTACAATTTAATAAATTTAATTGTTTTAAATTTTTCTCCTACTCTAATTAGTGCAATGTAGATGCCACTTTGAAAGGAAGAAAAATCATATTGGTTGTTAATTTCATCGGAATTGTATGAATCTTTAGCTAATAAAACCCCCATGGTATTATAAAACAAAACCTGAATATTGGCTTCATAATCCAACTCAACTTTCAGATTGAATAATCCAGAATTCGGGTTGGGATATAATAATCCAGATATATTATTTTCTTCTATATATTCATAAACTGGCGGATTGTAAATTAGATTTTTAGAAAAATCTTTGTAAACAGTTATATCTTTTGTTTTTTCAGCTGAACATATACTATTGAAAACAGTTAGTTTAATTTTTCTATTAATAGAATCTGGTTCTGTACCATCAAAATATGGACCGTTATTATAGATGGTTACAGCATTGGTGTCCGCACCCCATATTTTTATGTAAGAATTATTTCGTAGTTGTTCAAAGACTTCCCATCTCGTATTATACGGAGATGGATAAGATAAATTAATTAGTAATAAAGAATCTCTATTATAAAATAAAGAGTCTGAATTTATTGAAGTGGTTGGTATAAGATATCTAACAAAAAGAGATAAGTTGGTTTCTAAAATATTGATTGTATCTGAGTAAAAACATCCAATTGTATCTGTCACGTCAAGGTAATAAGTACTATTACTATCTACATAAACAAAATAATTATTTAAGTTATTTATATTGTTAGCTAGAGTGGTATCTGGTACATTATTAGACCAATTAAAAGTGTAACCTGGTGAAATAAGATCAGAGCTGATTATTTTATCTGAACCAGCACAAATAAATTCGTCAGCACCTAAATCAAACTGAAAAACTGGATTAATAGTAATACTAATGCTATCTTCAGCACTACACCCAGTAGTAGTTTCTCCCACTTCAACCTTATAAGTTCCTGAAGAATATACATCTTGAGTAGATGATGTGGACCCAGTATTCCAACTAAAAAGATCTCCATATGAGCTAACATCTAAAAATAAGCTTTGGTAACTACACAAAATAGTATCATTTCCCAAGTTAAAATCTGGTGAACTATTTAAAGTAATGTTAACAGTATCTACATCTGAACAATTCCCTAAGGTAACCTCGAGAGAGTAATTATAATTTCCGATTACATCTACTAAAAAGGAGCTGTTGGTACTTCCATCCTGCCACTCATAACTATAACCTGTTCCAACATTAGAATCAATTAATAAAACACTATCACAATAGGAAGTATCTGCTCCAAAATCAACCAAAGGAACTGGATCAAAAATTACGATACTTTCAGCAGTATCTTTACAACCATTAACATCAATAATTTCAACAAAATATTGATAAGTAGAGTCAACAGATAAATAACTTAAAGTATCAATATTTAATAATGTATTTAAAGTAGGTAGAGAGGTGAAAGGGGGTGTTGGAGCATCGTACTGATCATATAAATACCATTGGAAACTTGCCCCAGGTAATGTGTAAAGGGGGTCTAAAACCATAATAAGACCTTCACACAAGACTGTGTCATCTAGTGTGATTTCAGGACTTGCATTTACATTAATATTGATAGAATCTATTCCAATACAATTATTTAGGTCTGTTACTTTCACAAAATAGAAACCTGAATTGTTTACTTGATAATTATCAAGAGACAAAGAAGAAAAAATTGAAGATGATAAAGTATCATTTAAAAACCACTCATTTAAACTGTTAGGATAACCACTTGAAATATTGGCAGAATCACAAAATGAAGTAATAGAACCTAAATTTGGAGTTATTTTTGTGTTTAATTTTACATAAACAGAATCTGTTCTTGAACAACTTCCTAAGTTTATAGGGTATCTTACAGTAAGAGAATAAATTCCATCACTATTCACATTTACATTTTGTGTAACAGAAAATAACAACGGATTATACCATGTATAATCACAACCTGGATTGTTGGCATATAAATTTAGAGAACTTCCACAGGTTTTTAGAACAGGAACTGAGTCTGGCTGTATAGATAAGTCTATAGTTCCTCCCAAATTAATTGGAGGTGAACCAATTATTTGGATGGTATCTTGATAGCTATTTGTACAATTTTTGTCTGAAATAATACTTAGAGTTGCTAAATAGTTATTGGCTGATGTGTAGGAATGATTGGCTGTCACATTAGAACCAATATTACCATCTCCAAACTTCCATGAATAAGTTACAATTGATCCTGATTGAATCGTTGAATTTGAACCATTAAAGGATAATATTTCACTTTCACAACCTAAAATTCCAGGAAAATATGAAATAGGATTGGGGAAAATTTCAATTTGTTTAGTAATAGAGTCTGAACAGGAATAAATATTATTAACTACCAATTTAACGTCATTATTTCCGAAGGAAAAATAAGCATGGTTGGGATTCATAATCGAGTCTACATAGCCGTCACCAAAATCCCATAAATAAGTATTACTACTATCGGTTAAAGCGTTTAAAAATAAAACTATTGAATCCTCACAAGAGTTAGTGAAAGAAAAGTTTGGAATAGGAATTGGGGAAACTACTACTTGTTGGCCGGTACTGTCACGGCAACCAAAAGGAGATATAGCGGTTAGTTGAATTGGATAATCATTACTAGTTCCAAAAGAAAATGATGGGGAGAAAATACTAGAAAGGTTATTATTTCCAAAATCCCAAATAAATGAAATATCGTCGATAATAGCAGTATCAGTAGTATTTAAAAAAACAAAACTTTCATTGGGGCAAAGAGTATCTTGGGACGAAATATTAAATGACGGTGAAGGAACAGGGTGAATTTCAACATTTTGAATTAAAGTATCAGAGCATCCGTTGCTAGATACAATTAGAGAAACAGGATGTATTCCAGAACTTAAATAATTATTTGAAATAGAAGATAAACCATAAATATTAGTATCTAAAGCAGGAAGAAAATTAGTATCAAAATCCCATCGAGAATTCAAAGTAATTCCATTTGAAATTGTAGATAAATTATTAAATACAACATCGTTACCAAGACATTGATCTGAAAAATTAAAATTAGCAGTGGGAATTGGATATACATTAAATGTCTTTGTGGTTGTAGAAGAACATCCGTCTTCATTGGTAATTGTCAGAGATGGGTTAAAAGATCCGTCATATACATAAGTATAATAAGAAATCACATTTGAGCTTGTGTCGGAAAAAGGAACTGAATTGGGGTCGTTAAAATTAAAAAGCGTATTAAAGTTAGTTATGTTATCGGGGTTACTGTAAGTAAATTCTATTACACTTCCCAAACAACTAGCTGTAGGATTAGTTGAAAAACTTGAATTGGGAGATGTTGCATTAACGACTTCAACCGAATCTGAATTTTCGCACCCTCTAGAATCTATTACAGAAACTGAGTATTTCCCAGGTGAAGAAACTTCAATAGAGTCAGTTACATCACCATTACTCCATATCATAAATGGACCTATACCATCTGGAACAATATAGACAGATGCTCCATCGCAAATAGAAATTGTGTCGGCATCAATACTTATAAAAGGTAAACTATCACAATTAGTTTCTGCAAGAGTAAATATGTTATTATTTGAATTAGATAAATTGTACAGGTCATTAGAGTTATCAGTTACAGTGTTTGAAGATGGTTCTACGACTCCACCAATATTGTTATAATTACTCTGGTCAAAACTATAAAAAATAGCCAATTGGTTCTCTATTATGGATGTGGTTGGAGATTTAGTTAAATCACCGTCAAAATATTTAAATATTGGAGAACTAATATTACCACCATTGGCAGGTAAAATCTTATAATTTCTATTATAAGAAGTATCAGAAACATTAATTAAATGCTTATTGAATCTCGAGATTTTAGTTGTTCCTAAGTTTCCTTCAAACTTAATACCTAGGCCAATTCCTTGTAAATTAGTAAGCAATGAACCACTAGAAAATTGACGATTTAGATATACCTCACCTGGAAAACCAATAATTCTTTTGTCGTTGGTTTCATTTTTTAGAATTCCAGCAGCATAAAGACTTTTTCGTAAAAGAATTTTATTATTATTTAAAAACAAATTACCTGTGGTAAATTTGAGCTCTCCAAAAACATCTATACTATGATTTATAACGACCCCGTTAGAGTAAATTGAAGAGTTGTTTAATTCTATTTTATTAAAACTTATTAAATTATTTACAGAATTATTTGTTTTGTAAATATTTTGAATGGAATCTCCATTAAAAAACACCTTACCATAAATAGAGTCTGTTATAGAACTTTGAGAAAAATCTTCAAATAAGGATGTTGAACTACCTATATTAACACTGTCTCCATAGATATATATGTCACCTTCATTTATAATATTCTTTTCTACAGAAAAGTCTCCTAAGATTTTCAAGTCCAAAGATTTTCCAATCACAAATTCAATAGCAGAAGAATCGTAATAAATATTTATATTTTGTGCAGTATAGTTGCAGTGCAAAAGAATAAAAAAAAGATATGTTATAAAGTTTTTCAATTATTGACTTTTGTTCTTTGCGATTTTATTCTTTATTTGAAGAAGTTAAGTTGTCTTTATTTTCCAAGGATTTTAACCTTGCTTCAAAATCTAATTGATTTATTTTGGTTTCCTCCAGCTTAGTGGCTTGGGATGAAAGTTGATTTTTTAAATTTTGTATGATTTTTTGTTGACTTGTTATAATTTTGTGCAACTCTTGGGTTGCAGAAACATTCAACATAGAAATTGCATCGTAATCAACTACATGAAAATCATCTACTTCTATTCCGTATACAAATACTTTTCCCTCTTTTTCATTATCTATGAAAAAACCATTTTTATTTGTTTTGACCACCTCAACTATTTGTTCATCTTCTTCAAAAATTAGTTTAACCCTATCCCCTTTTTCTAGATCTGTTTCAAGCGCAATATAACCGTCTTTGATAGATGCAAGTTTGTAAATATCAGGAACAACATCTGTTTGAAATGAAACTGCTTCTGGAAAAACTGACTTCACCTGCTGAGCAATAAGTTTTTTAGTTCTTTTTTCTCCATATTGGATTTTATCCTTCTTTTTATAATCGGTTACTTCAACGGAAAGTAAAGTAGATAAATCTTCTTTAGAATTACTTATTCCAATAATATCTTTTGTTCTTTCATCTGAAAAAAAATATAAATAGTTACATAAAATACCGCTTTCTGCTTTTATTCCAATGCTAGTAGAACTATTAGCATTCCATGTATATAGTGCTTCTCGAAGGTAAAATTGCGTTTCACTTAAGTAAGGAGTCGAATTTCCAGACCAACTGTAAGACGCGGAACCATCAACATGTAATGGAAATGATGGACTGGCAGTTCCTATACCTACTCTTCCATTTACTTCTAAGGCTATATTACTAGCAGTTGCAGCTTTTAAGTAAACAGGTTTATTATTATAGTTCCTAATCCAGGTATTGTCTGTCATGTGCCAACCACCACCATGTGATTGAGAAATCCAACCACCGCTTCCAGTACTTCTAAACCAATCGGAGCAATGGACTGCCCCAACAACATCTAATTTATGTGATGGACTGATAGTTCCTATACCACAATTACCCCCTCCATCTTGTATTATAACTTTACCAGCAGTTTTTCCAGACCTTATGTAGAAATCCCCATTGGTTGAATGATTAAAGTGTGATGTCCTATCGTACCGTTTAAACTTCACTTCATTGTTGAAAGTTTTCACCCCACCAATGGTTTGAGTTCCAGATGTATAAACACCATTTGTTACACTACCAGCATTACCAGTAACATTACCAGTTACATTACCAGTAACATTACCAGTTACTGTTACGCCAGCGGCTGTAGTAGCTAGTCTGAGAACATTATTGTGATAAAGTTCAGTTGCTCCGTCTGGTTTTATAACTACGCCAGTTACTGGAACGCTAGCGGCTGTAGTAGCTAGTCTGAGAACATTATTGTGATAAAGTTCAGTTGCTCCGTCTGGTTTTATAACTACGCCAGTTACTGGAACGCTAGCGGCTGTAGTAGCTTCTATTTTTAGCTGGCCTGTCAACCCTCGGATATAATTATCTGTACCGTCATGCCAAAGCTGTAAATCATTTTCTAGACCTAATCCTAGGATTATGTTATCTGCATTTAATTTTACATTTTTAACGATGGTAACATCATTAGAATTAAGATTAGGGTTATAAAACCAAGGAGATAATGCATTGTATTTAGGACTGGTTAATGATGAATCAACAACATAATAAATCATACTATCTGATTCGCTGTAAAGTAGTGTCCCTTCTTTAATTGGTTTGTTGTTAAATGGGATATTCGATGTTGCTAATGGTAAAACAAAACCTTTGTCATTAGTAGTGCCACCCTGTAAATCTAAAGATGAATTTTCATTTGGTGGAGAGGTGCCAATTCCTACTTGAGCATAACTAATTAATGATGACAACATTAAAAATAATGCAATTATATTTCCGTAATTTTTAATTTGATTTTTCATAGTATTTATTTTGTATTGTCAATTAATTCAAATTCCTTAATTTCAGATTTAATTACTAAACCCTCCATTGTATATGCCCTAACTTGATACCTATAAATACCAGGGCTAACTTTTTCAACCAATGTATTGTT
>Ga0206677_10000997_pt1 | contig 26670 bp, 18 predicted proteins | sample M130m12015metaG_FD_155475 | JGI IMG/M metagenome (GOLD analysis project Ga0206677, IMG submission 155475) | Ammonia-oxidizing marine archaeal communities from Monterey Bay, California, United States - M1 30m 12015 | ecosystem: Environmental > Aquatic > Marine > Intertidal zone | place: USA...
GGTATCGTCGATACCATGATTGGTTTTCCCGCCGACGATTTTGCGATGTACGATTTCATTCGCGAACAATTGAAGGATCCTTCTGCAAAGTTTGAATTCCCGGTGGAATACATGTTCAAGCAAGTGCCGAAGGAACTTTACGGTAGTTCGAAGGACCCGGTCACCCTTACCTTAAATGAAATGGATAAACACGGCGTTGAAATCGGTCTCATTGGCGTTGGCGGAGAAGTGTCGCGCAAAGCTTTAACCGAGCACCCGGATAGGTTTGTTGGTCAGGGCAGCGTTGATCCCAATACCGGCATGGAAGGTATTCGCGAAATGGTGCGCCAGTATGAAGCGTTTGGTGTCAGTTCTTTTGGCGCCTTTAATGCGGGGTTTAATCCTCAGGTGGGCATTAATGACGCTAAGATGTACCCGATCTATGCCAAGTGTGTTGAGCTGGATGTACCCATCTTTTCCTGTGTCGGGGTTCCGGGACCGCGATTTCCAATGTGGCCGCAAAAGGTCGAGTTAATCGATCAGGTGATGTATGACTTTCCAGAATTAGTGTTCGTCACCCGGCATGGGTGCGAACCCTGGGAAGACCTTGCGATCAAGCTGATGTTGAAGTGGCCTAATCTTTATTACTCAACCACTGCGTTTGCGCCAAAGTTTTATCCAAAGTCCATCATCGATTACGCAAACTCAAGGGGAAGCCACAAGATTATCTATGGTGGCTATTTTCCTATGGGATTGTCACTGGATCGCATTATGGATGATATGCAAGGCTTGGCCCTTAATGATGATGTTTGGCCAAAATTTCTGCGAGACAATGCAAGACAGGTACTCAAGTTAACCTAATTAAGGGTGAGCGAATGGCGTTGGCGCCTGATCACCTTGAGCTGGGTAGAATTAATCGCGGCGCGTTATTGAACATTCCGATACGCTGGAGCGGTTCCCGTGAATAGTTTGAGCAGCTGCAGCGTCTAGAAAGACTGAAAAAACAGAAGCACGAACAGACGGTCTTGGGCGAAAGAGCCCGTTTTTATCCTCAGATGAACTCGTGATGCTTGAGCTGGGGGTAAACTTCAGAGGGAAATTGTATTGGTCGGTAGGCCAGATAGCGAAACCGCCCCTCTGAGACTATTTGCGACGGTAAAACAGGGCGTTTTTAGTTTCGCAATTGCTTGGCCTGCATCAAAAGCCATGGGAAAAACGGCGCGCAATGGGTGCTGACGTAAAGGTTTGCTGCTTCAGATCCAAAGCGGAGCTTTACGCTGGTCAAATTAAGTCACTCGTTAGATATTTTTACGGACACTGACTTAAAATTAGGCGTAAAACTGCGTGAGTCGACTTTTCGCTCGCACGGAACATTGGCTTCGGGGTAGTGAGCCAAAACGCTTCCTGGTTTTAGATCGAACGAAAATGCTTTTCGATTGTTTAACGTATTGAACGTTGGTTCGTGCATGGTTCGACAATCGAAATAGCATTGTCAAATGCGCCATCGTCCAAGAGATATTCGAAATCGTTCTGAGTTTTTAAAAGAAGCCCATCAAAACAATGCCTCTGGAACTTAGCTCCGTTATAATTCTGGACAATAACCATGACTCTAGGTCTGCTAGACCTAGAGACTCCTTTTCCAATTTATAAAAACGTTACTTAAACATGTCAAATGTCTTGCTAACAAAATAGATGCAAATGAAAGATACAAAAACGTATTTAGCTTGGAGTGCCTATGTGCTCGCGCTTCTAGTGGCGGTAGCAGTTTTGCCAAAGCTTTTGACTGGCTTTAATGGAGCAGAATCAAAACTGCCTTTCAAAATCGAATCTTATATTTTTGCAACAAAATTTACTATTGGACTTATATTACTCTATCTCACTGGGCTTATAGCGCAGCCAAAAAAATTGCTTCTTAAACAATCTAGCCGAACGCCGTTCACTGAGATCGCTATTGGGCTTGTTGTTCTGTGCGTCTATGTCTATGTGAGAAGCCTCGTTAATCGAGTTTTTTATATACCCATAACGAGTTTCGAGATACTCGCCATTATTATTTTGCCTATCGGTTACACCATGAGAAAATTTCAACTCATAGGCAAACATTTGTCTATTTTGAGGGCTTACATGCCCGAGCTGATTTTGTTTTGGATTTTACTCGTTGGAGTAGCCCAGGTTGAGCTTCCAAGAGATATCATGCTTTCGAGCGACCCTGACCAACATTTATTTTTCGCAATCCAAGTAGCGAAATTAGGCGGCGTCGCATTGAACCAAAAAAATTGGGGAGATTTGCCATTCAACTATCCAGCTGGAACCGGGGTCTTAATTTTCGTTTTCAGCACGCTTAGTTTCACTAACTCAGCTAACGTTTTAATGGCCTTTCCTCAAATTCAGCTACTACTCGCGCTGTTTATGATTGCTGAAGGTTTTACGCAAAATAAACCAAGGAAACACAGAATTGTCTCCATCTTTGTTATGGTCATCGTTTGTTACTATTTCCTTCCGTATGGTTTTGAACACAACCATTACCATCTTGAGGGTTACGGCAGGTTAATATCGCTCTGGATAGTAACTTTGGGGGTTGTTTGGTGTCTACAAAATCCAGTTCCCTCATCTGAGCTTACAGCCGTTAATCATGCCGCGCTGTTATCAGCGGCCGTTGCAGTTTCAGTTTGGCTAAATCCTATAAACGGCTTTTTGCTGAGCTTTTTAGTTGGTTTTACAGCGATTCGTTCGTTTAAGGCGTTCCCTATCACAATCACGATCACCATCGTTCTAACCACTGCTTTCATTTTTTTGGACCCCTACTATTCATCGCTGGTATCGGGAGGAGTAATGTCCGGGGGAGTTGAACTGTCTCAGATGCGACACCTAGATTTATCGCTGCCCACTCTGTTAGATGAAACGGTTTCACGGTTTTCGAGCTTCTCAGGAAATCCAGGCCAGTTTTTTAAGCTCCCTTATTTCACTGCAAATCCTCTCATCGTGTTCTCAATACTTTTCAGTGCAGGACTGTTACTCAAGAACGCTGAAAAAGAAAGCTTTGCCTTAAAACTATTGGTGCTTGTCGGTTTGTTCTACTTTGTGTGGGCGGTATTAGCTGCTTTGTTGCAATATTTGTCACTAGATACTCAGCTTAGACTACTAACACCATACTTTGACTATAGCCGCATGCAGTTTGTTTACCTGTTGGTGTTTTCACTCATAGCCTTGGCGTTACAAAACATTAACCTCAAGGAATTACATTTAATACGATCTGGGGCTATGCTCTTACTTTTGGGTTACGCCGGCTCTGTTTATCAAGACTCGAATAGTACTATAAATAAGAAGGCTCGAAGTGGGTATTGCGGCTCAATGGGCTGCACGTCGAAAGATGACCACCATGTTCTAAGGGAAAGTGAATCCTTGTTCAAACGCGAATACGCGAAGCAGGATAGTCCTCCTAGAATGCTTATTCTCAATACAATTTTAGATTTTGGTATCGAACGGTGGATGATGCCTCGATCTGGGTCAAGATCTGCGATCCTTTATGACACTTTCCCTCTAGCTTTCTATTATTACCAAGGCGATCGAGCTTACACGTTAGAGAACTATAGGAATAATATCTGTGAAAATTTTGACGTCGAGTGGCTGGTGGAAAACAACATCCAATTTCTGTTTATCCCGTCTGATCGAGCCGATGTCTGTATTCACGGCTACCCAACGATTGAAAGCAGGCTCACAACTCGGTTTGAGTCTGGCTTATCCAAAATCTATCAGATCTATTAATTCGACCTACCTCGACAAATATGCGGAGAGGCCTCGATGTCAACCTTAAGAAGAACTTCAAGGTCAATCCATTCAGCAATAAAGATACTCAGAACAAAGAGTATGCTGACTATCTCAGTCACATGTCTATGTGGAACAAATGGATCGATGTTCAGTTTCTATACCGTCTGAAGCTAAATGTTACTGCAGTAGGTGTTGATTACAACAAACACTCCGTACAGCAAGCAAACGCAATTGAGTAAAGAGCCTTCTCAACATCAAGGCTTCTTCCGTTTCCTCAAAGCCATCATCTCCTCTCTAGTGGCATGTCCAGTTGTAACTGAATCTACTTCTAGAAAACCGAAAACGTCTTTGATTCTCTTATCTATTCTTAGATCTTCTGATATTTTTTTGCCGTCGTTATTTTGCTTCAAGTACTGACTCTTTTCTTTACAAAAGCTTTGGTAGCATTTCTGTGATCCTCAGTTTGCCAACAACGTGCATGATGTGTCGCTTCCAAGTCCAAGCTATCACCAACTTCGCCATTCATCGCCCTGCTTAGATTTTCTTTCAGTTATTTATAAGCTTCTACAGAACCGTTAGCTAATCTGTTAGCTATCTCCATTGTCTCTTCCATCAATTCTTCAGACTTACCAATCCAGTTCGCGAGCTCTCAAGAAGATAAGAGAAATAAGCGACGTTTTCTGCTCTCAGTTTCGTGGAGGCCACGCGTAGCTAAAATCACGATACTCTAATGTTAGGTTTGGGCTGTAGGCAGGGTCATTTAACAATAAATCCCCCCATTGCTTTTGCATGTAATCTATCTCTTGGGCAAAGCGCGCTTTTTTCTCCGGCGTGTCTTCCGAGCCTCTGGTAGCAGATTCATGGTGATAAAGTTCGGCAAAAGGGGTCCAGATATTTCGATATCCTACCTCCCTGACTCGTAAGCAAAAATCAACATCATTAAATGCTACGCGCAGGTCTGCTTCATTCAGCCCCTCGACTTCGGTATATATATCCTTTCTTATGATTAAGCATGCCGCAGTGACTGCTGAAAAAGACTGTGCCAGGCTCGCTCTGCAAAAGTAACCGTGATGAGTTTTTGGTAAATGGCAATGTGGATGCCCAGCAACGCCTCCCATTCCTAGTGTCACTCCTGCATGTTGGAGCGTGTCGTCAGGGTATAATAATCGCGCACCTATAGCCCCTGCGTTAGGTTGCAACGCCAGGCTAACCATTTCGTTTAGCCAGCCAGGGGATATTACCTCTATATCATTATTGATCAGGCCAATAATCTCCCCTCGAGAGTGTTTAACGGCTGAATTGTTTAAAGCAGAATAATTGAATGGGCGCTCATCCCTAATAACCCTGACTGATGGGTTGTCTGTAACTAATTTCAAGTAATTTAGGGTGTCGGTATCATCTGAACCGTTATCGATAATAATAATTTCAAAATTGCTGTAGCTTGTTTTGGATAAGATGCTATCTACGCACTGTTTAAGCAGTTCGAGGCCGTTGCGTGTTGGGATGAGCAGGCTGACTAGTGGTAGTGCTTCTGGGAGTGCGTATTTTGTGCGATAGCCGTAGCCGATAGACTCGGTTGTAGCTTTAACACCCATGCGTTGAAAATGTTCATTAAGTGCTTTTTCGCCAGCAATTGCAGCATATGGCTTTACATCTAATGATCGGGCTGTGCTTTCTTCATGAATGCGCCAGTGATAGAGCACCTTCGGTACGTGGTGAATATGCTTGTGATCGATCTTCTCAATACAGCGTAATGCAAGATCATGATCCTGAGATCCTTCAAGCCCTATGCGAAAGCCATCTACGGCGTTTATTAATTCTGTTTTGTATACACCAAGGTGGCTAAACATGTTTTGTGAATAAAACAGGTCAATGTTCCAGTTACATTTGAAATATGGGCTTGATCTAGTACCACCTTCATCTATTTTGTCTTCGTCAGAATAGATCATTTGAGCTGACGGGTTACTATTGATGCAATCGGCAACCCAAAACAATGCGTGCTCAGAAAGTAAATCATCGTGATCGAGTAAAGCAATCCAGTCCCCTTCTACGATACTAATGGCAGAGTTTGAGGTGGCTGAAATGTGGCCGTTCTTTTCACGAAATACAACTTTGATACGAGAATCTATATCAGAGTATTTTTGTAACAGGGTGCGAATCGTTTTATTTGTTGAAGCATCATCAGCAATACACAGCTCCCAGTTTGGGTAGATTTGACTGCGTACAGACTCTATGGCCTTCGCAAGCCATTCTGGATTTGCATTATATACAGGCATTACAACGGAGATTAGAGGTTGATATGCATGTGTAGCAAGCTTACGTTGCATGCTCGATCTTGATTCGTCGTCAAGCGTATCGTAGCGCCGAATCCATTCTTGGTAGTCGACCCTGTCAGAAGCATTTGTAAAAGTACCTTTATGTGTGTCTAGAATACGTTTTCTAACACCCTGTAACCCCTCTCTCTTATGTACTGACCGGGCTTTTTTGAGGGTTGATAATGTTCCGCCAGACTCTTCCACTATTGACGGGTAGACTGACTTAAAGATTTGCCACCTATTCTTGTTACGTAAAAGAAACGAATCTGGAAGAGGCTTCCGTCCCTCTGCTTTGCCGTGTTGCAAATAGTGCTGCAGTGGATCAATACCGCTGTTCTCAACATCTGGGTTTTGCTCCAGGTACCACGTAGAGTTGAACTTGACTGGTTTTTTTCCTGTAGTAGTTCTGTCCGTGGAAAAGTATAAGCTAACATCTTTTAGGAGTCGCACAGGAGATGTCAGTCGCCAGCTAGTAGAATTGTGGACTGCGAGAAGTTGGGATTTGAGCTCAGTGACAATTTGATCAAGAGTAGCAGCGTGTTTATCAAGCTCTTGAGCGTGATTGTTAAGTTCGAAAAGCTGCTTGTCTTTTTTAGCTACTTTTTGATTAAGTGTTTCGATTTCTTGAACGTGACCGTCGACAATATTAGTTAGTTCTGTGACATGAGTGTCTTTTTTTGACACATCTAGTTTGAGTGATTCGATTTCTTGAACGTAACCATCGACAATATCGGTTAGTTCAATAACATGCGTGTCTTTTTTTGACACATCTAGTTTGAGTGATTCGATTTCTTGAACGTAACCATCGACAATATCGGTTAGTTCAATAACATGCGTGTCTTTTTTTGACACATCTAGCTTTAGTGATTCGATTTCTTGAACGTAACCGTCGACAGAATTGGTTAGTTCTGTGACCTGCGCATCTTTTTTTGACACATCTAGATTAAGTATCTCGATTTCTTCATTTCTCTGGTTTTCCGTTTCAATTTGCTCAGCCACTACCAAATTGAGCTTGTGAACGTTAGTGTCTCGTTCAGCTACCTCATTCTGAAGTTTGTTTATATTGTTGTCTCGCGTGGCAAGTTCATTGTGAAGCTGGTTGATACTTTTATCACGATCCACAATGTGATTATTAGTCTCCGCGATTTGGGCGTCTCTAACAGAAATTGTGTGCTCGTCCTGGTTTCTCTGAGTGACTAGTTTGTCAATTAGCGACAGCGCAGGTGTTAACCGTCTGAATTCATTTTCCCATTTCGTTACCAGTGATTGGAAATCTTCACCGCAAAGGTCATCGTTTGATAGGATTATTTCTTGTAGCTTAAGGTATATTTCAGCTGCCAATGCTGGACAAAGCGGGTCTAGCTTTATCTCGTTTGGCTCATATTTGCTGTGTTGTAAATCACTGTCTAGAAATTTTGAACGATAGTTTTCTAGTTCTTTTTGTTCTATGTTCAAGTTGAACTTGTCGGCGATGCGGCCTAATTCACGATCTGGGGCTAGCATTACGTGGTCGTAATCCACGATTACTCTTCTGGCGCTTTCTGTATGTGATAAGCTGTTTATGACGTGACCAAGCCAAAGAAGATAGCTTTTCTCTTTATTTGGTTCTCCTCGCATTTCGAGTGATCTTATCACGCTGATTGGGTGACGAATCGCTAAGACATAACTTACGTCGATCTTGCTGTAAGAAAAGACTGAGGTCCAAAATGGCAATAGCTTTGCCACCCTTGGGTCTTTAAAGCCAAAGAGGTCGTTATTTTTGAGCTTGTCATGTAGTAGCTTGGCGGCCTTAAGAAAGTAGCCTTTTTCACGTAATGTTTCTACATCGAAATGATCAATAGGGGTGAGGTTATGCCAATCGCTTCCTATCGAATAAAGCATTTCTATATTAAGCGTATTAAGATCGGAGTCTTCCCAATAGCCTTTACTGTTATCCCCTTCAACTGCAGCAATTAACTTATCTCCGAGTTCTACGCCCAGCACTTTAAGACCTCGAGTGATTGCGCTTGTGCCACTTCGGTGCATTCCAAGTACAACGATTAATTGCTTACTTTCGCTTTGCATATTATTCCTACGTTACGCTATTGTCTGAAGCTTGTTTCTTCGATTTCCGGGAGATAACCGGAATCGACTATGCCCGCCGAGAGGCTTTCAAGCTCAGGAATTACTATTAACATGGCCATATCAACCAATCTATGGAAGAAACATTCGGTTTCATCAGTTGTACCTACTACCCCTGTATTCAGGACGTAAACCCCTGGGTTGAGATCGCACTGAAAGCGAAACTTAACGCGAGTGGTAGCGTCTGCCTTAACCTCTTTAATACTTCTTCGAAAGTTGGTTGCCGAAGAGCCTCCTCCAAGCTTCACTCCAGAAGTAGTCTTGATAAACACCGAAGCTTAAATTTGTAGCATCTTTGGTAAAGCGAACCAAGTAAGTGTACCGGTAAGTATTACCGCGTAGTAGGTTATTTACCTGCTCTCCCGCTATTGTTGATATGGAAGGAGTATCTAAGTAGGCACCGTGAGATTAGTATTCTATGTTGCTGCAGGATTTGAGCCGGTCTTGGGCATTAATTACTCGTGCAGTACTAAAGTATCATGACAACATTGGAGACTAACGCGTGGTCAGCGGCTCTCTTCACAAGATATTGAGGACTCAAGTATGACAAAAAGACTCATCAACGCGGTCGTACTCATCACACTGTATCTGGTTTTTCTCGCCTGGTATGACGGCTGGGGCATGAACCCAATGACCCAAGCTGAAATTGGTCAGTATCTCTCGAATGTTCCACAGGATTCTAAGGGGAGCAACTTTCAGCACAGGATGCGGCAGATGGGCGTCGAAGACGACGGTGAAGAAATCTTTATGCTGAATCTGAATCGCTACAAGTATGCCGACGATGAACCGGAGATCGGAGCGCCAGCCGCCTACCAGTCTTATGGTTCCGCCGTGATACCGATGATATTGAAGAACGGCGGACATCCTATCTTTTCTGCTGAGTTCTTTGCCACTGGGCTAATTGAAGATGCTGACGCAGCTCACTGGGACGAGGTAATACTGGTGAGATACCGCTCGCGGCGCGATTTCATTGCCATGGTGACATCTGACGCCTACCAGGAGATTGCTCGGAACAGGACATCAGGTATAGCACATGCCACAGTCTTTCCAACGACATCCGCGATCAACCTAGCTGCGCCGCGCCTGTTGGTATTGATTCTTCTAATGATACCGGGGTTACTGTTTGACTATCTGCTGCGAAGAAAGGCCGCTTAGCTAGCTGAAACGCTGTCGTCACAGACCGGGCGGGCGTGACAAACGAGGAAATCGCGCTAGTGCAGTGTCTTATTTCGTCGGCCTATTACCTTAAATTCATCTAGAAAAAGAGGGATTCATTTTGATATATTCAAATGTACCTAAACTTTTTGCAGGCGAACGGAGGACTCGATGGAACACGATCTAATGATTACAGGTGGCACCCTTGTCGATGGCACAGGCGCTGAACCCATAAAGGCCGACCTCGCGGTCACTGACGGTCGCATCACGCAAATTGGCGATTTGGCGGGGGATACTGCCGCCGAGACAATTGATGCGAGCGGCAAACTAGTGACACCGGGTTTTGTTGACCTGCACACACACCTCGATGCCCAAATCGGTTGGGACCCAATGATGACTTCGTCGTCTTATCACGGCGTGACGACCGCCATGATTGGTAATTGTGGGGTCACCTTCGCACCTTGTGGGCCAAAGAATCGACGCTATCTCGCAGAGTTAATGGAATCGGTGGAAGACATTTCCGCTGATGCCATCATGGATGGCCTGCCATGGGACTGGAATAGCTATGGCGAATACTTAGATTCCATAAACGCCTTGAATCCAGCGCTCAACATCGTTGGTCTGGTTGGGCATTCCTCTGTTCGGTATGAAGCCATGGGTGACAAATCCATGGACGAAGGGGTGCAACCTGACGACGCTGAACTCGATTACATGGTGAAGATGGTTCGAGAGTCTATGGAAGCCGGTGCGGTTGGGTTTTCTACCTCCCGCTTTTTACTACACAAAGTACCCGACGGACGTTGTACGCCAGGTACCTGGGCGGACCTTCGGGAAACTAAAGCCATTCAAGAGGCGGTCATCGCAGGCGGGGGAATCGGTTCGATGTTCCAGTCTGCAAACGATATGGCGACTCGATTCGAAACCGAATTAGAGATGTTTCGCGATGGTATGAATCTTGGCTGCCAGGTCCTCTTTTCTGGTGGCACCGGCCCACAAGGTGACGGTGGCGTTGGTCGCTGGGCAGAATTTCTTGATGCTGGTAATCAAAACGGCAAGCGAATCGCCAGCCTATGTCATACCCGGCCTAGCGGGGCCTTTTTTGGTCTTGCACAACTCTCGCCGTTTACAAAAAAATCTAGCGCTTGGAGAGAGCTAATGGCACTACCCACGATTGCAGACCGGGTAGCCCACATGAGGAAGACAGAAGTAAGAAATAAACTCATCAAAGAGGGCATGGAGGCTGGTGACCTGAACCAAATGGCGCATATGCTGCACGCTTTCGGTGCCGGCGAGCGACCAAACTTGGACTTTGATCAAAAGTGCAGCCTGGCCCAATTAGCCGAACAAGCGGGCCAGGATCCGGTCGAGGTCTACGTTGACCGCCTGATTGCCTCTGAAGGACATGAGTACTTCAACTTATGGATGTTTGGCGGCAACCTGGAAAACCAGTGGAACTATATGAAGCTACCTCATGTAGTCCCGATGCTCGGTGATGCGGGTGCCCACGTTGGCTTCTTTACCGATACGGATTCGCCAACGGTTCTCTTAAGTGAGCTAACGCGAAAGCAAGGTGTGTATACGGTGGAAGAAGCAATTCACCGAATCACCGGCAAGTCAGCTGAGATCATTGGCCTCAAACAGCGCGGTAACCTTAAAGAGGGATGGCACGCTGATATCAACGTGATTGACTACGACAATCTGTCTACTCATCACGCTGAATACGTTAACGATTTCCCGCATGGCGGTGGTCGTTTCACGGTGAAAAGTACGGGCTACGACGCAACGATTGTTGCGGGTAAAGTTGTGGTTCGAAACTGTGAACACACTGGCGATCGACCCGGCGAGGTCATACGAGAATTTCATCGCGGATAAGATGAGAACGGGTCCTACCAACGTAGGACTCGTCTCACGGATGCTATGACATGAAATCGAAAGAATTTATTCTAGAAATATTCCGCGAAACTGATTTCATCAACGAAACGGTGAATTGGGATTCACTCTCAGAGCCCGCTGCCAGCCAGTTGCGGCAATCCGTCACGGCAATCAACAAAGCCTGCAGTGCTTTTTTGAATGGTCAGGATACGGATGATGCAGTCGGGAAATTTTTGCGACGCGGCCTCGAAGTGGACGTTTACGAAGAATTTGAAATCTGGGGTAAATTCTCACCACCGCCGCAGTTTATCAGCGAGAAAGAGGAGGATAAGGACTAAAGTCCTTAATCAGAGAAGTTTAATTCCCACCGCCTGCACCAAATAACAGCCCCACAAGGGGCTTTTAAGATCCGTAAAGAATCGCACTTTTTGCTATTTGTTGTCGTTTAGATGAAAACAAACCTAGAGTTCAGGGAACAAGTACGGTTTTAAATAACATGTGTGGGAATATCTTTTAGTTTTGTTACTTAAATTAAATCGCCTTTAGGCTACAACTGATATCGCTAGTCAACCTAATCGTTAGCAAGATTAAGCAGTGCATTGATCAGCACATTACAGCCCGCCTCAATATCCTCTGTAGTAGCACTTTCTGCTTCATTGTGAGAAATCCCCTTCTCACAGGGAATAAAAATCATTGAGGTGGGCGCAACCCGAGACACATAGACCGCATCATGGCCAGCGCCGGAAACCATTTCTTTATTGCTGTAGCCTAGGCCTACAGTTGCGCTTCGTACAGCATCAATACAGTTGCTATCAAAGGCCACAGCCGGTGATTGCCATTCAATCGAAATATCATGATCAAGACCCACAAGCGCGCAGTTTTCAGCCACGATCTCTCGAAAGCGACGATCCATTTTCGCTAGTACAGATTTATCAGGGTGGCGCAGATCAACCGCTAAGATCACATGCTCTGGCACGGTATTACGTGCACCAGGCTGGGCACTGATATCACCGAAGGTGACCCTCGACCAAGGGGCAAATTCTGCAGTCATTGCGTACAAATTTCTGACGATGCTGTGCAAGGCCATGAAGGGATCAAAGCGGCCTTCCATTGGTGTTGGCCCTGCATGAACTGGTTGGCCGGTAATCGTTAAATCATACCAATTCATACCCTGTACGCCTGTCAAAATTCCAATTTGCAAATTCTCGTTCTCAAGAATAGGACCCTGTTCTATATGCAGTTCAATAAAGCCTTTTATCGGGTAGGGCGCGCACGCCTCATCACCCAAATAGTCGATACTTTGTAGCTCTTGTTCAATTGTTTTCCCCGTTTTGTCACGGCGGCCATGTCCATATTCTAATGAAAACTCACCACACCAGACACCTGATCCAACCATTGCTGGAGAGAATCGAGCGCCTTCTTCATTTGTCCATATCACGGCCTCTATTGGTGCTCTGGTGCTGATATCATGATCATTTAATGAGCGCATAACTTCCAATCCGGCTAACACACCATAGACCCCATCAAATTTTCCACCGGTAGGTTGAGTATCAATATGGGAGCCAGTTACTACCGCCGGTAATCCGTTATCTAGACCCCGTCTGCGGGCAAAAATATTACCCATTTGATCAATTCTTACATCACAGCCGGCCTCTTCTACCCATTGCACCCATAAGTCTCTGGCCTGTTTATCCAGATCAGTAAGCGCCTGCCGATTGCAGCCCCCTTTTTCTGTAGCACCAATCTCGGCCATCTGCATCAAGCTGTCCCAAAGTCTTGGGGCATTGATTTTAACTGGGGTAATCATGGGTGATCTCCGGTTGTAAAACTGGTTAACGCATCGATTGAGCGCTGATGAAGCCCAGCTGTGGCTCCACCGCATAAACTGATTGCCTGACCATTTATGAATCCGCAGTCTTCCGCAGCTAAAAAATGGATGAGCGCGGCAACCTCTTCTGGCTCGCAGATCCGCCCCAGAGGGTTCCAGTTTTTTTCAAAATTTAACAGATCTTCACCACCTTCGGCATGGGCCATTGGCGTGTTAACGGTTGAAGGACATACGCAGTTAACGCGTATTCCACGATCTGCTAATTCCAGAGCCGCTGACTGGGTAAGACCTACGGCTGCGTGTTTTGATGCTGTGTATGAACTGAGATCAACAACGCCCATTTTCCCCGCCAATGAGGCCGTATTAATAATTGACGCCGGATTATTCATGAGCGGTACTGCGGCTTTGATGCCGTTGACTATACCCATCAGGTTTATATCAAAGCAGTGTTGGAAGTCCAGCACAGAGGAATCCATAAGCGATTTGTAATCTGCAAACACTCCAGCATTATTAACAAGAATATCTATATCGCCATAGGCATCTACAGCCGTGCTCATCAGTGTTTGCATCTGTTCCAAATCTCTAACGTCAACTTCAACACTTGTACAACCTAACTCCTGACTCAGTTCATCGCTATTGGTCAAGTCGGCAATAACAACCTTTGCCCCACTTTTCAAAAATCGTTTTACTGTCTCCAGACCAATGCCGGAGGCGCCACCGGTCACCACGGCAACTTTGCCGGCAAGAGAATAATATTGGTTATTAGGCATGATAGTCACTCTTGATTTTGAGATAAAAAAACGGGGCAATGCCCCGTTTTCTGATTTAGCACAATCTATGTTAGAAGCTATAGTGCAGGTTAACGCCTACAGTTCTCTGTGCACCAAGGAATTTCATATAAGTGCCGTTGAGCGCCTGAAGATCAAATCCCTGAGGATAATAAACTTCGTCAGTCAGATTATTGCACCAGATAGACAACACCCAAGACGCGCTGGGGTTAGAAACAGCGATTCTACCGTTCCAAAGAGTATAAGAATCAGTTTTGAGTATTGGGTCGTTATAAGCTTCTCGAAACGCTTCATCGGTGTATTTAAAGTCAGTTTGAAGCTCTACTTGTAGCTTCTCACTGGCCATAAAGCGATAACGCACGATACCGGTCGCCTGCATATCTGCTGCATTCGGCACAGCTGAGCCCAATCGCGCGTCCTCCAATTCGTGATCTAGTAAACCAATAGCTAATCGCATATCCAGAGATTCAGAAGGCGCCCAATTTAAATCAAGCTCCGCACCATTAATGGTAGCCTCCTCAGCATTGGTGAGTGGAAAGGTGCCTGCATCTGTCGCGATAACTGTTTGAATACCTTCGTAATCATAATTGAAGATAGCCCCATTTATTTGCAGACTGCCATCAGCCATCGTCGCCTTGAAACCAGCTTCAAATGCGGTGACTTCTTCTATACCAAAAGGTGCTAGCTCTGAGCTGTCAAAGGTGAAATCACCAAAGTATCCACCGCTTTTAAAGCCGGTGCTGACTGAGCCATAGATGAGTACGCCTTCACTGGCGCGGAAGTCTAAACCCAGTTTTCCAGAAAAGCGGTCTTCGCTAATCTCATCGTCCTGTGAGGTGAACGGCGTGAGTTCGCCATCAAAATCCTCGCCAAAAAAGATCGCATCTGCGTCTAACAGTTCGCCGTCAAAGGCAAGGAAGGTGCCCGCATTTCTGAACTCACGACTTTCGTCAGAGTAGCGCAAACCAGCCACTAAGGTCAGCTTATCATTGAGAGCAAACTCGGTGTTGCCATAAACCGCCATTGACTCAGTCTCTTGCAAATAACCCCAGGCTAAATCGAGACCGCCGAGGCCAAAATCAGGATCATTGATCGCGGAGACTTCGGTTAATTCTATGTAATTATCTGTCTCAACTTCATCGTTTGAATAAAAAGCACCCAGCATCCAAGAGAACGAATCATCACCGCCAGACAAACGCAGTTCCTGACTCACTTGCGAGATTTCTTCGTCTTTTTCAATGGTGCCGTAAGGTGTGATGGCTGGCGTGTGGTCAACGCTGACTTCACCCCATACTCGGTCTAAGTCGGAAACACTTGTTATCGAGGTTAGTGCCATGCCTCCTAGATTCCAGTTAGCTGTCAGTACTAACGCCGAACTCTCTACATCAAGCGTTTTTGAAAGGGCAACTGTTGCCGTATCTGTGTCGTGCGCATATGGGTCGCTACTCGTTCTTTTAAATCCATCAAAGTCAGTGCATTGCTGAGCCAAAATCTGGCTACCGGTGCAGGTACCAAAATTTGCATCCAGCGTGCCAAAGGCGGTCCCGGGGATTGTTGTGCCGGTCTGATCGCCAATGCTTACCGAAAGATTCGCAGTAAAATCTCCACCATTGTCATAGGCCAGCTGACCGCGTATCGCAGTGCTGTCTACATCACCAAACGTGTGATCTCCCTGATTCCAGGAATGTTGGCCATCCCGGTCGTCTAGACGTAAACTGAGACGGCCTGAGATCGCGTCTGATAACGAGCCACCTATGGCTGCCTCTATTTCGCGACTGTCAAAATTTCCAGCACCTAGGCGGATGTATCCCTCGGTTTCACGAGTCGGCTTTACCGATACAATATTTATCGCACCCCCATTTGTATTTCGGCCATATAAAGTACCTTGAGGACCCTTAAGAACTTCAACGCGCTCAACATCAAACATCATAAAGCTGAGCATGGCGGGCGAGGTGAGAAAAACTTCATCGACGTAGACGCCAACAGATGGGTTGTTGTTAACGTTAAAATCATTAAGCCCAACGCCTCGCAGAGTGATCGCCGGGTTTAAACCAGCCAATGTAGATTTTATATCAACATTGGGGGCAAGTTTGGCAATGTCTAGAGGCGTTTCAATACGCATGTCAGAAATATCTTGCGCAGTTGCAGCAGTTACAGAAATACTAACATCGTTAAGGTTTTGTGCTCTTTTCTGCGCCGTAACTATGACCTCCTCTAACATAGCAGAAGCATGACCACAAAATGTCATGGCAATCGCTGCGGCCATCATTTGTGGACGTGAAAATTTATCGCCTGTAATCAGTTGCATAATTCCCCCGATGATTTGATGAATGCCTATCTACCGTAAGAGAATTGGTTAGTAGACATAATCACCCTTAGTGGGTAACGGACGAAAGCCGATTGCTAGGCTATTATGCACGGACGGTTTGCAACACTAACCTAGATTCCAATTACTGCGCCCTGGTTTGCACATGGAGAACGTAATTTCACAGTCAATAAATGATCGATCAGTTTTGATAGCGGCATGCGCCTGTGGCGTTGTTGGTGTTCTTATCTTTGCATTGCTGCCAATGGTTCTGGGGGCAACAGCCACATACTTTGTGCTGGATGATAATGAATTAGGCTTGCTGGCATCTGCTTATTTTGGCAGCTACGCAGTGGTGACGTTTTCATCTGCGTTTTGGGTGCGTGATATCAATTGGCGAATACTCGCCATGCTCAGCATGAGCATGATGGCTGTATCAATTGCCGCCATCCTTGTATTTAAGTCCTATGAGGTGACTTTTGTAGGTCTTTTGGCCTGTGGTATGGGCGCTGCGGCGGTTCATGCTCTTGGGTTTATTATTGTTTCTGATCGGCAGGATAAAGATCGAGGCTTTGCTGTTAAGTTAATACCAGAGCAGCTAGTTCCCGCCGTATTGTTAATCGCTTTGTCTCTGTATTATGTTGATTTCGTGAATTTCACTAGCCTTTTCTCAAGCATGCTAGTTGTCATTTTGCTATGCATGCTGTTGATTCCCTCTTTGCCCGCCAGCGGATCCTCTGGTTATCAACCAATTCGAATCAAAGACTCTGGCGTGGTCGTTCTGGGGTTAATTGCCCTACTACTTTATTTTGCAGGATTTTCAGGGCTTTGGGCATTTTTTGAACGCATTGCCGATGATGGCTTAATTGCTACTGATCTTACGGCCAAGTTGGTTGGCCTTGGCTTGATTAGTTCAGCTGCTGGTCCCTTTATCGCAGCCTGGATTGGTGCGCGATATGGTCGGGTCAAGCCGCTATTAGTCTCCCTTGCACTAGTGACTCTGCCGCTATTGCTGTTACAAGAGGTGACCGCCTTGAAATACGCTGTGGTTATGCTATTGCTGCCAGCTGGCTGGTTCTTTGGTAATGCGTACTTTTACACGGTCATTACTTGTCATGACCAGTCCGAGCGCATGGCTGGATTAATTCCCTTTGCCTTGGCATTAGGCGCATTGCTTGGCCCGAGTCTATTTGTAGCGGCCAAGAGCGCATTTGGCCTTACTGGCAGTTACTGGGTTAGCGTGTGTTTATTTGTACTCGGCACCAGTATTATTTTAAAGCTTGATCGTTTAACAACCTTAGGGCATCGCTAATGGAAACTCGCAGTGAAAATGTCAATTTTTTGGAATACGCTATTAAACGGATTTGGATGGAGGCAGGCGCTACTGAGATCCATGCCGATTTTGTTGCTGACGCCATCGCTTTTGCCCATAAGCAGGGCAAAATAAATCAGGGGCTTGGTGTCTATGAGGCTATTGATATCGCTCTTGTAATGGGTCTACTGGACATTAAAGCGGAGCCCCAGGTAATTGCTGAAGGGCCGACATGGGCGACCGTAGACGGAAATCAGTCTTCCGGTTATTGGTGCTTGAATATGATGGCTGATTTGGCAATTGAAAAAGCGCGCACTCAGGGTATCGCCATTGTTTTTGGCGGCAATCATAATGACGCTGGTAGTTTCGCCCGCTATGTCTACAAAGCGTTCGAGCAAGACATGATGGCTTTTTCGTCTAACAACACCGTGCCGTTGGCCGCACCTTTTGGAGGTTTGCACAATAGACTCTCATGCCCCCCATTTGACGCTATTGCGCCCGCCGGTAATAAGAGCCCTATTTGGGCGAGTGTGGCACTGGCGGAATTTTATGATGCCGACGTGTCAGAGGCCTCTATTCATAACAAACCATTGAAAGGGCAATGGTTAATCGACCCTGAGTCGGGAAATTTAAGCGATGATGTGACGCCATATGCTAAACCCATCGAAGGCTATGGGAGGGTGTGGGACTGCTCTGCCGCGGGTCAATTAGAAACACCGCGGACCTATGCTCTAAATATGTGGACTGAGGCAATGACCGCTATTATCAATCCAATTGGTGTCCCATCCACCGACCTGCCATCTGTAAACGGAGTGATATCGGGAGATAACAACAGTTCTCCCACGGTTGGCGGAAGTTACTATATATGTATCAATCCTGCCGTTTTTGGCTCCATAGATGCGGTCAAGGCAAAGTCGGATAGTTATATATCTGCTATTGAAAGCTGTCCGCCGCGACCTGGCCACTCGGTGCGTACACCAGGCTCAGCCGGCTACAAGTTCCTGCAGGAGAATGAACAGATGGTCGATGTACTGACTAATCATTGGGATCCATTTTTCGTCAACATTGCTGGTAGGTATGGTCTTACCGAGCAACAGTTAAGAGACGACTTTAAGGCCAAACAAAAATAACTCGTTAGATCCATTGGGTGGGGTTGGTGCGACCATTGCGAGCAACCCAACAATCGGCCAGCAATGAAAGCAATTCAAAGAATAGCCCCGTTGCCACATGAGTGCTCATCTGATTTGAATCTCTGCTTGGATTTAGTTCAACCATATCTGCGCCAATAATATCGAACTCTCTGGCGCGTAAAATAATGTCTCTTACTTGGCGGGGAGTTAAGCCAAAGGGTTCTGGCCCAGTGGTTCCCATCATGTAGCTACTATCAAGGCCATCCACATCGAAAGAGAAATAGGTCTTCTCTTTGCCGGCAACTTCACGCGCTTTGTCCATCACATAGTCGATACCTTTCTCGAATACTTCGTCTGCAGAGATAATTGTCATACCGGAATCATGTGAAAACTCCCAGAGGAAATTCGATCTGCCCCTTATACCGATTTGCACGGTGCGCTCAGGATCGATAAATCCATTGAGTACCGCTTGCCGGAAAACCGAACCATCGTTTACAGAATCACCACCCCAGGTCGCCATGGTATCGCTGTGAGCGTCAATATGGATCAAACTAAAGCTGTCGTTATGAACTTCTGAGAGCCCTTTTAACACGCCGAAACTAGTGGTGTGCTCGCCACCGCAGGAAAGGGTCGCTGCACCCGCCTTTGCCGCATCTCTGGCCTGCTGATAAATATCGTCCTGAATACGCACGCTAAGACTTGCCGAACTCCAATTGACATCACCCAAGTCGACTATTTGACACTGTTCAAACGGAATATTCCCGGTGGCATCGTTATAGGGGCCAAAGAAACGCGAGCGCTCCCTGACCGCTCTTGGTCCATGGCGAGTGCCGGCCAAACCAATAGCGCCAAGGTCACAGGGGCTGCCAAACATAGCAATGTCTACCCCTGTCGGATCTGTGCGATGGGGTGCTTGGAAAAACCCCGTGTGCACATGATGCGCTTCTGGGTCTAGGTTATACCCCTGCTCTGCCGCACGGGCGAAAAATTGCTTTACCAGATTATTTTTAAAGGCAAAGGCATCTGTATCTAGTTGACGGTACCTGTCTAGGCGCTCTTGACTGACCTTAGGCAAAGTGCTTCCCCGATCTAATTAAGTGTAAAAATAGCCCGCTAGTAATCAATATAATAACGCCAGCGATGTTGAGTAATACTGTATATCCCTGATCGGCAATAATGAAACCTGCAGCTGCAGGGCCTGTGACAGCACCAAGCGCCTGAGCTCCGGGCATAAAGACAGAGTATCGATCCGTCCGATCTAAGGCCGCAATAATCGCCATCTGGTAACCGAGAATATAATTCCAGAACAGAGAAAAAATAAATGTCACAAGGGCGAAGCCCATGATGCCAAAATTGGTGGAATACCCATAAAAAACGCCAATAAAAACTAGCAGAGAAAGCCATACAGGGATACTCCGACCAATGCGCCTACCTATGATAGCTACCAGCAGGCCGCCTATTACGCCGCCGAGCATCGAAAAAGCCAGCGCAAAACCAATTTGATCTGATTGCAGGCCCTGATCTGCCGCCATGCGCTCAATAAAAGCCCATACTGCAGAAAGTGCGGCAAAATACACCATCAAAGCAAACAGCCCAGCCGCTATTTGTTGCAGGTGCGGTGGGTCGGTGATGGTTGTAGTATTGCTAGACGACTTTTCCCGAGGGCTGTTTTCAATACCACCAAGAACAAAGAGACCTATACCTAGCACGATGCTCAGCGCTAGCATCAGGCCACTAAAGCCCCATGTGGGAATGACCCATTGAGGCAATATAAACAGCAGGACCGCGGCAAATAATTGCTGGGCCACTAGCAAGATTCCGAAGTTGCCATCAGCATTGTCAGTCTGGCCTACAATTAAAACAGCTAGGCCGAACAATACACCCGCACCTGCACCGGCCAAGGCCATAAACAGCCCCATAGCAAAAGGGTTCAGTGTTAGAGCAGCGGCAAGCAGGCTAAGGGACAAAAGAATATAAGACCCCTTGGCCAACGTCTTGTGGTTTATCCGCTGCACCATTCCAAAGCTGGCGACACAAGCACAGAGGTAGCCGCCAAAATAGCTACTAGCCAATAGTCCAGCCTGCTTCTCACTCAAATTCAATGTATCCATCGTCGAACCGATAATAACTGGGAGTAATAAAAATATAGCTGCTCCAGCCGCGGCCATCACTGACGCGGAAACGACAGCACCGGAGACTCTTCTATTCATCGTAATTTCGGTCATTTAAAGTCCGGGCGCCATACCGCCAGCTACGGGTAAAGCCTGGCCTGTAATATAGGATGCGCCGTCACCCGCTAAAAAAACCACCGTATCACCGATAGCCTCTGGGCTGGCAGAATACCCTAGAGGAATCGATGCATTTTCAATGTCCTGTGCCTCTTGAATAGATACGCCGTTGCTCTCGGCGATAGACTGTAGGGTAAGCTCATGCATCTGTGTCACCACAGACCCAGGGCAAATGGCATTAACACGGATATTGTCGGCAGCATATTGCAAAGCTAACTGTTTACTTAAGCCGACTAAAGCAAACTTTGATGCCGTATAGTTAGCTGGGATGCCCGTTATAGCTCCCAATCCAGCCAGTGAGGCAATATTAATAATCGAACCCGAACCCTGTTGTTTGAAAAACGGCAGAACGGTTTGACAGCCAGTCACTGCACCCATCAAGTTCACTTGATTGCTCAGGTACCAATCTGAATCCGTGATGGCTAAAAAGTCTTCATCTCCAGCTGCAACACCCGCATTGTTGACAAGAACGTCGAGCTTTTTATAGTGCTGCAACACAAAATCAAGGGCTTGTCTAAATGACTCTTTGTCACTGACATCACACAGCGTGGCCGCAGCTTCACCGCCGAGGTCTTGCAAATCGGTGACGCCGTCTTTCAGTGATTGCATATCGGCAACATCACTAACAATGACAGTTGCACCTGCTTTAATTAACTGACGAGCAATGCCATGGCCTATACCTTTGCGATGACCTGCACCAGTGATTAGTGCAACCTTACCCTTAAGATTGGCCATAGTTTCCGTAATCCTATTGCCCGTTTTTTTTATTCATTATATCTACCGCTGTCAGCAGCCACTTGGGGGCGTCGGCCTCTGCGCCAACGCCGCCATAAGTTAAAAGGCCTTCTTTGGTATATTTCCCATCGCAAATGTCTCCGCTGACATCCTCAAGATCTTGCAAGAAGGACGTAAGATACTCTTCTTCCATAACATCTAATGTCAAGTGAGCCGCTGGGGGGGTCGTCACGCCCAGTAACTTCCATCCTCGTGCTTCCATACCGCCAACTAATAGTTGAATGTCAAAGTCGTCAGAGGCAATCATTAGCAGCGGGCCATCGGTTGGCCAGGTTTTTAACCCCGGCGTTGAGGCGCATTTCTCAATAATCGAGTGTTTGACATGGAGTATACGTTTAGCATTATTTAGGTAGCCTTCCTCACCCCAATAATGCATTAAAGACCATATACCAGCCACCGGCCCAAGGCTTCGGGATCCCACAAAACCTTGCGAAAGATAGAGCCCGCAGGCCCACGCATCAATAGGCATATAGTGATAGCCCATCTCTTCTTGCGAGCGCCACAGCACAGTCGAGCAGGGTTTTGGCGCATAGCCATATTTATGTAAATCAGCAGATATAGAGCGAACCCCTGGCACTGAAAAATCATAGCTGGGCACATCGACGCCCAGTTGCTTAAAGAAGGGCAAAATATAACCGCCAACGCACGCGTCGACGTGTAACCAAAGGTCTTTCTCGATAGCGATATCGCCCATATGGGCGATAGGGTCTACAGTGCCATAGGGCCAGTTTGGAGCTGAGCCAACAATACCGATAGTATTGGGGCCGATGGCCTCTTCAAGCGCGCGCATATCACAGGACAGGTCCAAAGCCTGGGGTACCGTGACCACTTTGATATCAAGATATTGGCAAGTTTTGTGCACGGTGGAATGTGTGGAGTAAGGCGCCACTACCTCTGGCTGGGTAATTTCTGGTTTGACCTCTCTTGCCCATTTACGCATGGCATGGAACGCATTGAAATTTGACTCTGTGCCGCCACTGGTCAAATTTGCGCCGCTCTCAGGCCCACCGTTCATAAGGTCAATACAGATATCCAGAACCTCATTTTCCATTTTTGCCGCAGCAGCCTCTTGGAAAGTAAACAGACCATTCCACTCCAGAAATTGCCCGTAGGCTTCATGGGTTAATTTCTCCATTTCTTCATGGCCCTGGAATGTAGTGCTTGCTAGCTTGCCACGTTGACCCGGCGTCATTTGCGATCGCAGGGCTTTCACCTGATCCATCACAGATTCATAAGAATCGCCCTGTTTAGGTAATTTATAGATATCGTTAGACATGCCAGTACTCATTGTTGTTCTGCAGATAACAGCGCGATACTTTGATCGAGCGCTGCCAACAATTTGTTAATATCTTCAGAACTGAAGGTTAATGGTGGTGATATCACAACAACACTACCAATAGGACGAACAATAACGCCGAGACCTAAGCACAACTCATAAATTTTATGAGCGCCGAGCAGTGGCTCCCTAGTCTGCTTATCCTTGACGAGCTCAATACCGAGCATAAAGCCCTGCCCTCGAACATCACCAACAATATCGTAGTGTCGTAATTTTTCCGCTTCCTGCTGGAGCACAGGTCCCAGCTTTTTGACGTTATGCAAAATGTCTTCTGTTTCAAGTATTTCAATATTTTTAAGCGCGGCCGCACATGCGACCGCATGCCCTGTATAAGTGAAGCCCATCGAGAAGACGCCGCCTTCAACCTGCGGTTGGCTAATGACATCATATATTTCGCTTGAGAAGATAGCGGCTCCTAGAGGGATGTAACCCGAATTAATGCCCTTAGCGACAACTAGCACGTCTGGTACGAAGCCAAAAACAGATTCGCAAGTGAACCACTCGCCAAGGCGGCCAAAAGCCGTTACGACTTCATCGACAACCATCAAGATATCATACTTTTTTAACATACTTGCGACAGCAGCGTGATACCCAGTTGGCGCCACCAGAACACCTCCTGCCCCCATAATCGGCTCGGCAATAAACGCCGCCACATTGTCGGCACCTAATTGCACGATATGGTTTTCGAGCTCATTACACAGAAATTGGCTGTATTCAGCCTCAGACAGGCTTTCAGCGCCGATGGGACGTCGGTACATATCCGCTGCAGATACATGACTTATCCAATCATTACCTACTGCATCAAAACTGTGCTTTGTAGCCTGAATGCCAGTGAGGTTTGCCGCGACATAGGTACTACCGTGATACCCATTATTGCGCGATATAACATGCTTTTTGTTAGGCTTTCCCCTCAGGTTATTGTAGTAGTGAATCACCCTGATCGCGGAATCGTTGGCCGTTGAACCACCACAGGTAAAATAGACATGATTTAACGAACCCGGTGTTAACTGCGCCATTTTTTCCGCGAGCACAGCAGCAGGCTCATTAGTGGTGTGGCCAAAAGGGTTGTAGTACTGCATTTTGGCGACCTGACGAGCAATCGCTTCAGCCATATCAACACGACCATGGCCAATATTTGTGCACCAAAGACCAGCAATGGCATCTAAATATTCATTTCCCTCTATATCAGTAACGTAACAACCCGCAGAGCTACTAATTACATGGCTTCCCTCGTCCTGAAAGGTGGCAAAGTCGGTATAGGGATGGATAACATGTGCTCGGTCTTTGCGCCAAATTTCCGACCCTGTGGGGCGACCTATGCCTAAATTGGGTGTGTTTGTATAGTTCATTTACGAGTTTCTCTGATGTTTTAGCTGGCTAATAGAAACACGCTATTACTCGTTTACACAGCCCCCATTGTGGGTACTGAATTGGCTTCTTGAAGTATGCAGTCAATACAGCTTTAATAACTCTCAAGATTGGCCTTAAGAGACGGTCATGTCACAGAAGCTACTACTATCCGATGAATGGTATCAGTCATTAGCCGATATTATTAAAGAAATCGGTTCGGATAATTTTTGCTCTAGCTTTGCCAACGTCTGCGAGGGCTTAACCGGATATGATAGTACTGTTGTCGTCGCCTTCGTGCGTGATGAAAAACCAGTGTTAGTGTTTAGCAATCTCAGTCCTCTAGATGAGTCGCCTACCCTTGGGCCCTATTTTGATGGAGCCTATTTATTAGACCCTTTTTATGATCTTTATAAATGTGGCGCTGAAGATGGCGTTTACAGACTTAGTGAAGTCACCCCAGATTCGTTTGCCAACACAGAGTATTATCGTAGCTATTTTAAAAACACTCGCATAATCGATGAAACTGCCATCCTGGCAAAAATATCAGACCATCTGCACATCGGACTAACGTTTGGATTGAGAGATGGAAGTGCTCCACGGGAGTTTAAAATCCGAGAATTACGAAAATTATTTCCAGTACTTTTGTCTGCATTTAAACAGCATTGGTCTCGGGAAAACCAACTAGCACCATTACTGGCTGCGGGAGATACTAATGGTCAATTTGGAAGTACTTTAGATGCAGCGTTTAATAATTTTGGCAGTGAATATCTGACTAAACGAGAATGTGAAATTGTTAAATTAATCCTTAAGGGATATGCCAGCAAATCAATTGCTGGATTGTTGGACATTAGTGTTGATACGGTGAAAGTTCATCGCAAACGCTTTCATACTAAGTTAGAAATATCCTCGCAAGCAGAATTGTTTTCGCTATTCCTTGAGGCCATTTCTATGGTGCCGTTGGACGATAGTAGGGATCCCCTGTATTACTACTACTCGAGCCAACAGGTCATGTAAATACCATTTTTGTTGACGTAACCAATATTAGGTATTTAGTTTATTTCGCATATTCCCTATTTTGATAACTCCCTTGTTGAAGTAACAGTTAGCCATGTCCAATTTTGATATAAAAAAATACACAAAAGCCCCTTTAATGATGTCGTCTTCAATTAATTTTGAGGGTTACAGTTGCAAGGAGGTTTTTGAAATCATGGGCGATCCAGACAAAATACCGGAATGGTACTTGCTCGCTAAAGAAGTCAAAATCCATCAGGCTGTTGATGGAGAAGAGCCAAACTTTAATGTTGAGTTTACGTTCTTCGGCGATGTATTTGAGGAAATCTTGTTTTGGGATGCACCCAACCGCTACGTTTATCAAGCTACAGGCAAAGACTTTCCAATTACAGATTATGTGTCGGAAATATGCGTTGAAAGTCAGGGTGAAAAAATAGGCAAAATGACCTGGAATATCTACTACTCAAAGATTACTGGCGATCATTTTCAAAAAATACTCCCGGTGATACTGCCGAGTATAAATAAGAAGAGCATGGAGAATTTAGCGCCGTTGATTGGCGGGACGACTATTTCGATCACGAGCTAATCGAGCATGGTTAATCATCACTAGCGAACGACATAGAATCCAACCTCGATTCCGGCCGCCGTCATTCTGATATGCGCTTTCCATTTTCGTAGAAATCTTTAACCATCAACAGACCATCTTCTGAATAAATCTCCAAGGCACCATTGAGTTCTGCATTCTTGAAAAATCCTCTACTCCGTAACTGGCCATTTTCGTGATACATCTCCCAAGTGCCATCCGGTTTACCATCTTTGTAGGATTCTCTCTTTTTTATCTGACCGTCTGCGTAATAAAACTCCCAAGGCCCATCTTCAAGTCCACCCTTGTAGAATTCTTTGTTCGCTAGCTGACCATTTGCATGGTAAGACTCCCGAGATCCATTGAGTGCGCCATCTTGGTAGATTTCTTGCTTTTCCAACTGACCATTTTCGTAAAAATCGATTAACCTTCCGGTAAAAGGCGTCCGAGAATGAACCTCATAAGCTAGACCGTTTATTTCGACGAGTTGATCTGAAGAAAGCTCTTTCGTACAAGAACAGACAAGCAATGTACAAAGCACTACGGCTAACTTTTTCATTTATATATCCAATCTATTTCCGGCGCCAGTAGCCGGCTAACCCTACAATGACTTATGACTTTGGCACCCTACTCAAACCCATAACGCTCAGTCGTCACCGTGCCCTGCGCCGCCGGCGAATACCTCGGCCCGGCAATCGCCTCCGGCTGAAACGCCGCATTCAACGCCTCAAGCACCT
>Ga0206677_10000999_pt1 | contig 26659 bp, 16 predicted proteins | sample M130m12015metaG_FD_155475 | JGI IMG/M metagenome (GOLD analysis project Ga0206677, IMG submission 155475) | Ammonia-oxidizing marine archaeal communities from Monterey Bay, California, United States - M1 30m 12015 | ecosystem: Environmental > Aquatic > Marine > Intertidal zone | place: USA...
CGTTGACATTGTCGATAATAATAGGCTGTTTTTTAGAAGCTGATTCACCGCAAACACCTCGATTAAATTTGATATAAGTGCATGGAAATATACTACTCTGGTATGGACCAATTTCGAGAAGATCTAACTTCTTAACCAAGTAAAAACCACAAAATAGCCACTCTGAGTTTTTATTATACAAAACAGCTGAAATTAATATCAACTTTGCATTAAAAGATAGTTTTGGTTCTGTACTCAATATAGATTCAATCTCATTAATCAATATTTTGTATTTTTTTTCTTTTATCATATGATAGCTAAATAAAAAATTAGAAACAATAATGGTGCAACAAAGGTGTTTATGAGATTGACAACATCATTCGTCATCCATCTATAACCTGAGAAATGAATGGATTTTTTATTTTTTACTTCAATGATTTTTTCTGAATCAATTAATTTATATTTTCCTTGAAGAGTCGCTCCTAAAATTGAATCTATTATAGCCGAAAAAAATCCTGATAATACAATTCCTAAAACATCTATAACTGATATTGAAAAAAGAAGAAATGCAGAAGATCCAATTATAGCTGAACCTATAAATGAGCCGAATGTACCAATTAAAGTTATCCCACCTGATTCACCATGCTTTATAGTTTTGAATGAAATAATTGATCTAGGCTTAGACTTAGATAATTTACCAAATTCTGTAGCCCATGTATCGGACATTGCTGCTGCAACTGAAGAGCTAAACAATAAAATATTTAAGGAAGAGGGGTGAAAATAATCATATAAACAGATTAATAATGCTATTCCACCGTTCGCATAAACTTGTACAACATCTCTTTTTGATCCTTTAGTCGAGATAAAATCTTTTTTCTTAATAAGTTTGCTGATTATAGAACACAAAATAAAAAAAATAGCTAATAGGGCTAAGTAACTTAAATTTGTGAGCATTATTAAAACTACTCCCATTAGGACTGCACCAAAAAATCCGCTTAATGATAATGCATCTAATCTTAAAAATACGTAAAGCAGAAAGATTAAAATAATTAGCATAAAAAAATAACCTGATACAATTATTTGATTTATATGTAATGTTCCTGAAAATCTAAAATCAAAAGCGATCATCAAAAGAATACTCGTTACTGGAATTGATATATTATCAGATCCTCTAGCACTAATTAACTCTGCAATAGTAGCAAAGCTTGCGATGAAAAATGAAAAACATAAAATATAGGAAAATGAATATGGTAACAATAAGGAAGATCCAAAATACACTACCAAGAAAGAAGCTGAAAAAAAGGTTATTGAACCTTCAATTGATTTCTTATCAAGCCAAACTCGGTAGACTTTTGGCTCCTTTATATTTTCACCAATGATAGATGCTACAGGATCAGCTATGGAAAGGATAAGGAAGCTGAGAATAAAAAACTCTGTATAATTCCAAAAAAATAATGAAAATATAAGGTAGGAAAATGGGAAAAAAATAGTGCCCATGGATAATTTATTTATTGATTCAATGCCTTTCCATAGTTGATACTTAACATTAATTGTATCAATAAAAATAAAGATCAGAGCTAAAGCAATAGATGGAAGGTTTGAAGAAAAAAAAAGAGGGGAGAATGACGCGAAACATCCCACCAAAATATGAATTAATTTTCTATTAAAATTAGAAGTTGTTGTCTTTTTATTAAAAAAGAACTCGCTTAGAATAATTAACATTATAATCGCAAATACAGAAGCACTAAAAATCAGCCAATTATCTTTAAGTAGATTATCCATATTAATTATCACAAGATAATTTATTTTAAGTTAGAATCAATAGCAATTAGTGAAGATGAATATTAATTAAATTAAATTATGTGGCGATATAAAATAAAAAATATGAATGTTGGCGTAAATAATTTTGTAAGAAGGCAGGTAGAGGGATCAGGTAAAACCTATTCCCCTTATTTATCTTTTGAAGAAATTGCAAAATATGCAGAAAAACAATTAGCAAAAGAGAAATTCTATGTTGGTTATAGAGACGGTGTTATAATCATTAAAGTAGATAAAAAATTGAATAAAAATTTTGTTTGTCCATTTGTAAAAATAAATAAAAATACTATACTTGAATCTTCCTTAGTTCAACGTCAGCCTGGGGAAGAAAAATATATTCAAACTGTGGCTTTAAATGGGGTTCCTCTGAAAACAGGTAATGTTGAATTAATACTTTATAGAAAGGATGTACTGGTTGAAAACAATGAATCCTCAACAAATAAAGATTGGGAACTAATTAGTATTAATGCGATACCTTTAGGAGTTGAAAAACTACCTATTGGTCCGATTACAATGATGCGAAATCAGCTAGATATAAAGGGTGGAACTAAAGCTGAATATAGTTCTGCAGAGTGGGCTGAATCCGTTCAGTTTTGGCAGCAATACGCCCCATTAAAACAATAAAATCATTTCTATAAAGGTGTTTACAATTATTGTACGAATAATTAAGTTTTACCGATAGTCATTTATGTAATCCTTTAATAAAATTGACTATAAATGAAACCGAGGTAATATGAAGGGCACCACCCAAAATCTCAAATTGATAATAACTTTTCGATTTGCGTTGTTTATGGCACTGATGTTTAAGACAGCATTATTTGCCCAAGGTTATACCATATCTGGAAGAGCCTACGATGAAGCTGATAAAAAATTTGGACCAGTTAGAGTTGTTCTTTATGACCAAGATAAAAAGAAAATTTTTGAAGAGAAAACTGCAGGTAGTGGAAAATTTAAAATAAAAGACATTGTTAACGGTAAGTATACAATGAATATATATGGTGAAGGCGGTCGAGGAGTTACCAAAAATATAACTATTAATGGAGCAGACATTAATGATTTAAAACCTTCATTATTACCAAATGAAGATCAAGTTCAATTAACTCTTAAGGCTACTGCTGCAGGTGCGTCAATAAATTGGAAAACTGTACCAGGTGCAAAAGAATTCATTGTCTACAGAGATAATAAAGAAATTTCAACAGTTACGGAAACATCTTTTCTCGACCCAGTTGAACCAAGCAAAACCTTTGCTTATGGTGTAACCGTATTAAAAAATGATGGAACAAAAGGAACTCGGTCAATTACTGAGTACGGTAAAACATCAATTCCTTTTCCTAATGATATTAAAGGTTCCGCAAAAAAAAATAATTCAAGCTTAAACTGGTTTCCTGTTGAAGATGCATCTGGCTATAAAATTTATAGAGATGGAGAAGAAATAAATAAAACTTCAGACAATAGTTTTACAGATTTTAAATTAAAATATGAGACTGAGTATTCATATCAAGTTGTCAGCTTGGACCATCATTCTGAAGAAGGTGATAAATCATCGAATGTATTTATTACTACACACCCCGAAATAGGGAAACCGAAAGGACTCAAAGCAGAAAGCGGGGAAAATCAAGTAGCTCTCAATTGGAGAGAAACTGAACATAGTGTCATTTATTATGTTTATCAAAATGGAGCTCTGATTGATTCAACAACATCCCTAACAATAAGTGTAACTACTGAAGCGGGAACAGAAAATTGTTTTTCTATCTCTGGGGTAGATCAATATAAAACAATTGGTCCAAGATCAGATGCAGCATGTGATAAAAGTGTTTTTAGTCCACCAGATTCCATTACCGTAATAAATGACAAAAGAAATAATAATCTTATTGCATGGAACATAGTGGAAGGAGCTGCTTCTTATAATTTATATGCAGACGCTAAATTGCAAACAAATACTACGAAACTTGAAATTAATTTAAAAAGTTTGAAATGGGACACTGAGTATTCATACTATTTAACATCACTTACGGACGAAGGTGTTGAAGGGCCTGAGTCAGAAAAATATACTATTAGAACGCCTAAAATATTTGTTATTGATGGTTTGCTTTTAGATGAAACTGGTGATGAAAATAATGTTGACCAAGCAAAAGTTTTTTTATACGATTCTTTAGGTTCTCAGTTAATAGAAGAATTTGTTGTATCAAAAAATGGAAAATTTAGATTTGAGAAAGAAATTATTTCAAATCATTATAAAATAATGGCCTACGGAAATGGTAGTGGTAATGGAGGAGAAAGGGTACATATAACATCAAGTGATATTACAAATTTAAAAATTAATTTGTCAACAGATGGTCTTAGACCAGTTGTTAATGTTGAGCGAGGCGTTGGCCAATTAACAGTAAATTGGGTTGATATTCCACAAGCTAAATCGTATAATATATATAAAAATGACAGGCTGATTCAAAATGTAGTAACGGATACTTCATATGTTGATATAGTAGCTCCGGGTATTCCAACAACTTATATGGTTCGATCTATCGATTTATATGATCTAGAGGGACCAGAATCTAATTCAATCACAGAAAAGGCTTCTTATCCCCCTCCAGAACTTACAATATCAGTTATCGCTGGAGGATATGCAACTGAGGGGAGTGGTCGATTAGTTAATATTGAATGGCAAGAGATTCCTGGTGTTGAAAAATATGCCCTTTACAGAGACGGAGAACTTTTATCAAAATTATCTGAAACTATTTATGAAGAAAAAGATTTAAACTGGAATACAAATTACGTTTATGATATTAATTCAATTGATGGCGATGATATTGAAGGAGTTAATTATACTGATTCTATTCTAACTCATCCTGAAGTAATCGCTCCAATATTTAAATTGGCTGGTGAGGTCAATTCAATATCTCTTTCATGGGAAGCAATTCCTGGAATGGAAGGTAAGTATAAAATATTTAGAAACGGAGGTAATATAGCAGATCTTGACGCACTAGGTTTTATTGATAATGTGAATCCTGGAATCGAGTATTGTTATACTATTGCTGCTGAAGACACGCACAAAACAGTAGGCCCTAAAGCTGATATTCAATGTGCTAAAGGTTTTTTTGCTCCTCCTTCAAATTTTATAGTAAAAGTTCTTCGTAATACTACATCAATGACATGGGAGCCTGTAACAGGTGCCTCAGGATACAGATTGTATAGAGATAATGAGCTTGTGTTTGATACTCCAGATTTAACAGTTTTTTCTGATCTAGATTTAGAGTTCGATAAAAAATATACCTATGGTATTTGCAGCTATGATCAAGATGGAGATGATGGACCAAGAATTGAAAAAGAGATATCAACTCATGAAGAGGTGTTGACTACATCAATTAATATCTTTGCTGATTTAGAAAAGATTATGCTTAATTGGGATAAGTCAAATCTAAGAGTTGAACATAAATATAGAATATATAGAGATGATGAACTCTTGACAGAGGTAGTTGATACTACATATAATGATATTATTCCTGCAGGTAAGTTTTATTGTTATAAGGTAACTGTTGTTGATATGTATGGTACTGAAAGTCCTTTCTCTAATGCTGAATGTGAAAAAGTTTTAGTTAATTATCCTAGAATGCTAGATGTAACTGGTGATGTAAGAAGAGTCTTATTTGGTTGGAAGCACATGATAGGCGCGACTTCATATAATATTTATGCGGTGAGCAAAGAGACAGATTCATTATCTTTTTTAATAAAAACAAAAGGTAATTATTTTGAGCATAAGAATTTAGAATTTGATACTGAATATTGTTACCAAGTTGAAAGTGAAGATGCTGATGGAGATGTTGGCCCCAAGTCTCCCATTATGTGTGGATACGTTCTTCCCCCTCCTCATTTGACTCTAATTGAAAAAAAGTTTATGGAAAATTCAGGTAATGAGATGCTTGATGGAAGAGAGAGTGGGTGGGCTATATTCAAAATTGTGAATGATGGCAGAAGCCCAGCAAGAGAGTTGAAGCCATGGCTTAATCCTGAAAAAGATGCAATTACGCCATCATTAAAAATTGATTCAATTCAAACAATTCCAATTTTAGGTGTTGGAGATACTTTACAAATAGAAATACCAATCTATGCAAAGCTTAAGATTGAGTCAGGAGAAAGAAAATTTAACTTCCAAGTACAAGAGTTTTCTGGTATGCATTTAGAACCAGAACCTTTCTCGTTTAAAACTCTAAAAGTCGTGCCCCCTAATTTGGTTGTAACTGATTTTGGAATTGATAATGAGTGGGGACAAAACTATGTCCCTAAAAATGAAACTGTAACGATGACTATTCGTGTGCAAAATCTTTCAGAAGGCCTTACGGATACAGCAAGTATAAAGTTTGAAAGAGATAGCTCTTTCATTATAGAAGACAAAGATGAGTTACACGAATTCTCTTCCATTAATAATGGTGAGTATGTTGATTTGAGTTTTGAAGTTTTATCTCGAACAAATAATTTTTCAGTAAATATTAACTTATATGATTACTTTGAAACAAGAAAGACAGAAACTATTTATATCGAAACTATGAAAAACTATAAGGGTAAGAAAGATTTAGTTGTCTTTGAAACTCCATACCCTGCACAAGTTGTTGTGAGTGAAAAATCTATTAAAGATGAGTTACTTAAAGAAATACCTAGAGTCTCACTTCAAAGAGAAACAATAGGTATTGTTTTAGGGAACCCTACTTTTTGGGATTCTAGTATTGTTTCAAAGCCATCAATAATTACAAATGTAAAACAAGTAAGAAGTTATTTTTATGATCTATTTGGTATGGAGAATCATGATATCATACCAAGTCAATATTGGTTTTTTAATGATGGAATTACAAGAAATGATTTTAAAGCTGTTTTTGACCCGAACCTTGGGTATGTAAGGAAAAAAATAACGGCTAGTCTTGAATATTCAGGTAATGATAGCTTAGACTTAATCCTCTATTTAAATGGAGAAGGAACAACCATTAATGGTGAAAAGGTTCTCATTACCTATGATGCTACTTTCTCAAAAGTAAATTCTTTTTATTATATAAAAGATCTCTATAAAAACTTAAGCGAAATACAAAATATTCCTGAAGTTGGGAATATTACATTATTTATGGATATTGATTTTAATAATAAGTCTTTTCCTCAAAACATCATCAAGCCGAGTGATTTAATGGATGATAAAAAGAAGAAAAAGAAGAAAAAGAAGAAAAAGAAGAAAGGGGAACCTGATACCCCCAAGATAGTTCTGCCAAAAGAAATTTTACCGCCAAAAGCAATAACAGCTTTTTACGCTGCAAATATAACACAAATCGCTTACGATCATCCAGAAAATAGTAATAGCATCTATACTTATTTTCTTCTGAAAGGGTTAAGAGGAGAAGCGGATAATGGCGATAAAGATTTAACTGTTGCAGAATTACATGATTATGTAAAAAAGAATGTTGAAGAAAAAACAAAAACATTGTTTGGAGAACTTCCACAAGTACCAATTTTATTTACATCTAACCCTGATAGAGTTCTGTACAGGCTTCCGTAAAGCTTCGATTCTAGTTTGAAATTCTTTATTCAGGCTTCACTATTAAAGTTTCTGAAGCTAATATTATATATTTTATTTATAACTTCGGTTTACTCTCAAAACGTATCTATCTCCGGTGTAATCAAAAACCCTGCTGATAAACCAATTAAAAATGCAACTATAACAATACGGAATATGAAAGATGAGATATTATATGAAAAAAATTCTAATCGTAAGGGTCTTTTCAAGTTTGAAGATGTCGAGCCAAAATTTTATTATGTAGTTGTAACCCATGAAGTTGAAGGGGAAAAACGAGTTAAGCTAAACCCTCGGAAAAATAAGAATAAAGATATAAGTCTATTATTTCTATTGAATGGGAAAAATCAGCCGGTAGAGTGTTATATGTATAACAATGCTCCACCTACAAATTTTGACCCTATACTTAATATTAAAAACTTTAAAGCAAAAACATCCCCAGAATTCATTTCATTATCTTGGAAGGGTACAAGGCAAGCAAAATTATATACATTATTTCAAAATGGTACAAAAATATATGTTGGTGATCAGACACGATTTGAGAAAAATGTTGAACCAGGTAAAGAGTTTTGCTTTACGATTAAAGCATCAGGGAACTATAACTTAGAAGGAGAACTTGCAGATTCAGTTTGTATAAGTGCTCCTACTTTTGCTCCTCGAGATATAAAAATTAAAGTTTTTAAAAAAGAAATGACACTTTATTGGAGTAAGTTAAATGGAGCTTTCTCATATGACCTTTATCAAGACGAACAGAAAGTCGGAAACTTTCTTGATACTACAATTACTCTGAAAAATCTAAAATACAGTAAAGAATATTTTTTTAAAATTATCGCTATTGATGCTTTGGGTAAAGAGAGTAAGGCATCTGTAGAGGTAAAAAGTAAAACACATGATTTTGTAGCTGCCCCTATACTTTCTTCCATGAGTAAAACTAAGAAAGTCACTTTGATATGGAATGAAGTAAAAGAAGCTAAAACATATAATATTTATAGATCTGGAATTTTAATATCATCATCAAACAGTACATCTTTCACGGACTCAGTACTTCCAGGAAAAGAATTTTGTTATGAAGTTTCGTGCGTAGATCAATATAATATTGAAAGCAATAAGTCTAATCAGCATTGTGCTAAAGTGCCTCTTGATCCTCCGACTGGAATTACCGCAGATGCAGATGTCTCAAGTATGCATTTAAACTGGAATGAGGTAATTGGATCAGATTCATATAATATCTATGAAAAAATAAGCCAAGATTCAATTAAGTATTTAGGAAAAACTAAATCCACTCAATTTACTGTAAAACCTCTAAATTTTTCCCAAGACGTATGTTTTGTTATAACATCAAATGATATGGATGGAACTGAAAGCCAACATTCATCTACTGCTTGTAATATAGTGCTTGATCCCCCTCATTTTATCATTCAAAAAATGAATTTAAATGAACCTTCAGGAAATGGAAAAATTGATGCAAATGAATTCGGTACAATGCAGTTTTCAGTTTTTAATGATGGCCAAAGCCCGGCACACAATTTAATTTTTTCAGTATTGCCACTTGATTCAGACCCATATATTCAATTAGGTGAGCCTTTTGTACTAGATACTTTAGAGGCTGGAAGAATAAAATTTGCAGAAATAGCTATTCAATCAGGATTACAAGTTGGCTCAGGAAATAATAGTTTTGAATTAAAGGTCTCATCAAAAGAAAAAATTAATTTGGATGAACCATTTTTATTTAGTGTGGAAACTGAGTCTATGATTCCACCTCAGCTGATTATTGCAGACTTTGCTATATCTAATGAGTTTGGTACACATTATATACCAAAAAATGAAATAGTAAACTTAACGGTCAGAGTTCAAAATGTGGGCGAGGGTTCAACTGATTATGGAATTCTTGACGTTAAAGAAAATCGTACTTTCAGCACCCCTGATTATACTGGTAATATAACTTTACCTATGTTTAAATCAGGTGATTATATAGATATTCAAATTCCAATATTGACTAATCAAGAAAATTTCACAGTAGATATACTACTAAACGACTATCTTAATAAAACAACTCAGCATAGATTAGATCTAGAATGTATGAGGAATTATCGCTCACCAACGGAATTGACAATACAAGACTTAGGAACTGAAGATGTAATTTATTATCCCGACGAGTTTGGAGAGGTAGATGTTGATAGAAAAATTCCATTTGGTAGAAAAAACCCTAAGGGTCTGGCAATAATTTTAGGTATCGAAGAATATGATGACGACAATTATCCAAACCTAGAATATTCAAACAGGGATAAATCTGTTATAAGGAGTTATTTTAGCGAAGCTTTTGGTTTATCTGATTTTCAAATGCTTCCATCAAAGCCTTGGCAGATGGACGGAGGCCCTACCCTAGAAGACTTTAATTCAACTTTTGATCCCCACCAGGGAGATTTAAGAAAGCGAATATTAACAGCAGAAAAATATTCAGATATTGATAAGATGGATATTTTTGTATACTTCAGAGGCTATGGTGAATGGGTTAGTGGCAAGCCACTTCTTATCCCCAAGGATGCACAAGCTGATAGGCAAATTACTAAGTATTCACTAGAAGATATGATTAAAAATTTAATCAGATTGTCGGTTCTTGATAATATAAACACCATCACAATATTTTTAGATATTACATATATCAATCCAGAGGAATCAGCGGGTTTGCTCTGGGATTTTCCAGAAATACCAGATAAAATATGCATTCTTAGTGCATCTTCAAATGGTGAGTCATCTCAAATTTATCATGATAAAAAACATAGCTTCTATACCTACTCTATTTTAAAAGCTCTTTCGGGTGGAGCTGATGATGGAGATAGTATCATTGAATTAGGAGAACTAACAGAATATGTATATAAAAAAATCCCTGAATATGTTCGATTAGTTCCTGGGGCGATTAAACAGAACCCAAAGTTTAATGGGATGGATCTCAAAAGAACTCTTTTAGATCTTAGATAATATTTTTTAATGTTAAACTTTAAAAAATATTATGCAGTAGCTCTTATAATGAATAGTCTTCTACAATTGGCTTGTACTAATAATCCTCCTATTTGGGTTGAAAAGAGACCCAATGAAATTAGTTTTTGGCATGGAATTGGTTTTGCTTCTAAAGAAATTCATAATCCTAAAGAAATAGCTCGTGAGCGAGCGATCTATGAAATTTCTTCCCAAATAAAAATTAATATATCATCAGAACTAGACATTATTGTTAATGATTTTAATGGTTCAGTTGAAAGTGCTATTTCATCTATAACTAAATCAAGAGTACAACTGTTACTTCCCAAACTAGAATTAATGGACGTTTATGAAACGAAAGATGGAACATACTTCTATGTAAGATTGAATAAAGAAAAATATAAAACAGAAATGAGAAGGCTGAGGCAAAATGCTATTGCAACATCTATTAATTATATTGAACAAGCAGATAAAGCTTTTACTATAGAATCTTTAATCTTGGTTCAAAAAGCTTTTAATGAAATAATAGCTTTTAACGACGAGCCAATTGAAGTCACATATAATGGGGAAAAAATTAACCTATATTCTCTTATTAAAGAAAAAAGTAGTACTTATAAAAAAAGAATTGTGATTGAAGCCTCAATGAATAAAAAAAGCTTAGTTACATTATTAGATCAAGATAATACTTTAATATTAAATGTGATAGATAAAGTCACAAAAAAAAGTTTAGATGCAGTTCCGATAAAATTGGTTGCAGATAACTTGGAATATAGTCTAATCTCTAATTCGGATGGTTTTGCATATCATACTATTCCAACTTTTTCACATCCTAGAATTTATAATGCTTACTTTGAAGTAGATACAGATCGCTTATTAAGTACTATTGAAAAAAATAATAAAATTTTGTTCGATACTTCATTAAAATCAAGTTTTTCCATTGAAATTTTGAAAGTAAAAGCAATGATATATGCATCAGAAAAAAACCTTAATAAACCATTAGAAAGTGCAATAATTAAGCCTATGGTTGAAAATTCTCTTAACACCCATGTGAATTTTGTTGATGAAAACCCTGAAATAAAAATTTATATTGAGGCAAATACAAAAACAAAATCAGTAAGAAATGATGATTCTTTTCCTTTTTTTGTTTATGGAGAGACTACTGTTATTTTTGAAAATGTATTTTCTGGAGAAAGATTTTTCAATTCTAATATATCAAATGTGAAAGGTGCTGATTTTAACTCTCAAGAAATTGCTGGTATTCGTTCTTATGAAAAATTATCCAAAAAATTAGTTGAACAACTTGAAAGAGAAATACTTTTAATTACGAGCGACAATGATAAATAGAAAATCAATAACCAAAGAAAAAGTGCAGAATTTTAGCGCAATTATTATAATTCTATTGTCAGCATTTATGGTGCTAAAATGGAAAGATTATGAGACTAATGTTATCGAAGATTCAAAAACAACAATCATAGATACATTGCAAACTAAACTAGTACCAAAGCCAGAAGTTGTTGCCAAAATTAATTTACTTGAGAAAATGGCAATGGCTGAAAGATCAAAAATAACGGTAATGGTTGAACATGATAACTCGCCATTAACCAATACATATCCAATGATATTAGATGCTACAAATTCATTTGACCCGGATCTTGGCGATGAAATTCAGTTTGTTTGGAAACAAATTTCAGGTCCACATGTTGAAATTATGCCTAATCCATTTGAGGGAAAAGTCAGTTTTGAAGGAGAGGAAGGGGAATATACATTTGAATTAACCGTTTCGGATGATTACGGTTCAAAAGCATCTATTACTAAAACTGTTGTGATTATAGCAGAGCCTAACCAGCCTCCAGTGATTGAAATGAACGTTCGACAAGGTTCAGAATTAAAATAGAATAATAGGTTTTAAGTGTTTAGATTTTAATCTAGATACTTTATGATTTAATAAAAGGACAAGGCATTATAAATGACTAAAATAGTTGCAGTAGGTATTGATATTGGTGGTACAAATACTGTTTATGGATTTATTGATGAAGTAGGAACTATCTTAGAGTATGAAGAAATTCCAACGAGAGGAGATCAACCAATTGAAGACCTTGTTGAAAGACTAGATTCAAGAATAAAATTGTTCTTCAATAATAATTCAAATTTAAAACTCAGGGGTATAGGTATTGGAGCTCCAAATGGGAATCATTATAATGGGAAGATTCAAACACCTCCTAATCTAAGTTGGGGAGATGTACACATTGTGTCAATTTTTGAAGAAAAATTTAAAAAAAATACAATATTAACCAATGATGCAAACGCTGCTGCATTAGGAGAAAAAAATTTTGGTGTTGCAAAAAACATGAATGATTTTGTGGTGATTACGTTAGGGACAGGTCTTGGAAGTGGAATTTTTAGCGGTGGAAACTTATTATACGGACACGATGGATTTGCAGGTGAAATGGGGCATGTGTCTATAGATGCAAATGGTCGTAAATGTAATTGCGGTAGCAGAGGTTGCTTAGAGTCTTATGCTTCTGCAACGGGTATAAAAAAAACAGTAAAAACCCTTTTAGAATTAAATCCAGAGGATAAATTTTTACAAAGTATTAGTTCTGATAAAATTAATGGGTTGCTAATTGATAAAGCATTCGATGCTGGAAATAAACTTGCTCACCAAATTTATGAATATACTGGAACTCAATTAGGACTAGGACTTGCACAGGCAGCTAATTTATTGAGCCCAGAAGCTTTTATTTTTTATGGTGGTTTCAGTAATGCAGGTAGACGAATATTGGACCCTGCAAAAATATCTATGGAAAAATACCTTATTAATGGTAATGCTCATACTATTAGTCTACTTCAATCAGCTCTTCCTAAAGGACAAGCTGGTATACTCGGAGCTGCATCTCTTATTTTCAATAGTTAGTTTAATTTTTATTTTGCTATGTGATTGTATTCACATTTTCTTCTTGAGTATTATTGGCGTAGGGTTTTGTTAAAATAAACTGATTATATTCCTTTATAATTATTGTGGATTATTTATGACCATTTTTTTGAAATTACTTTTGTTTATTTTTCTTTCTCTCGTTAATGGGCAGGGTATTTTAGGATGTATGGATTCTTACGCAGAGAATTATAATATAGATGCGACTACAGATGATGGAAGCTGTGCTGGTTACCCTGATAATGGTGACCACTCTCTCAGCTTTGATGGTATTGATGATTATGGTTATTTATCTTGGAATAATCAATTAAGCACGTATACTGTTTCAATGTGGGTTAGGGCACATGATCTTAATCAGATTTCTTATCAAGCTTTCTTTAACAACTCATCAAACTCGAACCAGGGTTTCCAGCTAGATTGCAATAATAATGAGCAATATCGATTTTTATCTTCTAACGGATCTATTCTTTTAGCTCCATTAGATCTGGAATGGGCTCATGTATCTATTACATCTGATGGTACCACTACCGCTGCTTATTTTAATGGAGAACTGATAGAAACGGTTAATTGGGTTGTGACTGGATGGGATCAAATTGTTCTTGGGCGAAATAGAAGTACAAATGAACCAGGTAATTATAATTTAGATGAAATAAGTATATGGAATACTTCAAAATCGATTACTGAGATTCAAGAACTAATGAATAATGATTTCGATGTAAATGAAGAGGGACTTCTCGTTTATTGGAAAGCAAATGCAGGTGAAAGTAATATTGTTTTTGATCATACTGGAAATACAAATCATATGACGCTGTATGGTGCTACTTGGATTGATGGAAATCCAGGATATCCACAAATAGAAGTTCTTCCAGATGCAATTAGTCATTTAGCATACACTGGAGAATTTTCTAACCAATCTTTTACTATTTATAATAATGGTAATGATGACCTTGAATGGATATTAAGTTTTAATAATCAAGAGCGCATTCATGTGCCTTTCGCATTACCTGAAGGCTTCACTACTCAAAATAATGTATCAGGAAATATTTCTACGGGACCTGTTCTGGTGGGGCAATCAAATATAAATAATAATAACATAAACAGGGATCAGTATGATATCTGGATTTACAATAACTCTGGAGTTGCATCTGAAATTAATGGGCATGAAAGTTTAAATGCGGTGACAGGATCCGCATTAGAAATTAATAATTTTGATGTTTTTTTTAATATTCGGAGTTCTAATTATAATCCAGAAGAGACATTAGAGTGGGTATATAATGGTGGAACATGGGTAGGGGAATGGTCATCTAATGATTATCCAATTAATAATTGGAATGTAATTGAAGGTTCTGTCTACACCGGTAATGCTGGTGCATATGGAACGCCTATTATCCAAGATCCAAATCATTGGCTGGCTCAAAACATAGATTGGGGCTCTGTTCCAGTTGGTACCGAAGCTGTAGAATTTATGCGCAATATTATAATTGATGATCCAGATGCAAATGTGATTGTGAGCTTAAACCATGCCTCCTATGGGGAAGTACCACTCTTAGTAGAGAAAAATTATGGAGAGGGTACAATTATTCTTTTTAATTGTGACTACCAAGATGCTCCACATACTGTATCAGATTTAATTCAAAAAGTTGCATATTATGCCGCCGCAATAGCTGGCAAGGTGGAATGGTTGTCCGTTTCTGATACTTTAGGTACAGTATTACCTGGAAACTCAACAGAAATAGAACTTACCTTCGATGCGACCTCCCTTGGCACTGGTGATTATGAATCTGAATTTTTTATCCTTTCGAATGATCCAGATCAACCAAATATATCTATTCCTGTTGACCTTGAAGTAGATATGTATTTTCCTAATATCTCTCTTTCTTTAGATTCGTTCCATGTTGATTTATTTGTAGGTGATACTGTGGTCCAGACACTCACTATTCAAAATAATGGAGAGGCAGACCTTAACTGGACAGGTATTACACCTTTTTCTTGGGTAATGCTAAACCCTGAATCAGGAGTTATTCACATTGAAAACGAACAAGTCATTGAATTAATGTTTCATACAAATCAGTGGGCCGTTGGTTCTTATGCCAGTAGTCTTCATGTAGCCAGTAATGATGAAGATGAACCTGATTTATACATTCCTTTAAGTTTAACAATCTTTGATAATATAGAAGCACCTGAATTTGGTGATACATCCATTTATGAGGATTCTACTTTAGCTCTTTTGTTGCCTGATTTGTACTCACAGTATACAACTGAGTATGTGATTTCAAGCGATACAAGTGATGTAAATGTCAATATTATCTCGGATTCATTAATATTGTCTCCAGTAGAGAATTGGACAGGCTCCACTGTAATTGAAGTTATTTTGATTGCAGAAGATACTTTGACTGATACCTCATTTTTCATGTTAAATGTGATGCCCGTTAATGATAGTCCAATATTAAGTGCCATTGAAGACACCGTTATGACAGAAGATTCTAGTTTATCTATTCCACTTATTTTCTCAGATGTTGATAATGAAGAACTCTCCTTATTTGTAACCAATTCACATGATGATTACATATATATGGAAATAATAGATGCTACCCTTTATATAGAACCCAATCCAGATTGGAACGGTGATTCTATTTTTGTTGAAGTATTTGTAAATGATAATATGGATAGATCTATCGCAGAAGAAAATTTTTTTCTAACTGTATACCCTGTAAATGATTTACCAGAATTCGAACATAATTTAAATATCACTGTTGGTGTTGGGATTGATTTTGAATTTAATTTATCTGCTTACGATGTTGACATGGATTCTACATTTTTTATTCTTGATAACACTTTTGATTATCCAGATTGGTTCACTATTGAAACAAACCCAGACAGACTATTAGGTATTGTGCCGGTAGATGGAACGTTTGACTTCCCTATAATTTTGAGCGATGGTGATAGCAGTATTATTGATACTTTTAATATTACAGCGCATTATTATGAACCTCGAATTAACTTTATTTCAGATGTTCCAGAAGACCAAGGAGGAAAAGTTTATTTGAATTTTCAAAAATCTTTTCTCGATATTTTAGATAATCCTAATCAGTTTTATACTATTTTAAGAAATGATACGGTTGGTGATACTGCATCTTGGGTTGGAATTGGTTCTTTGACTGCATCAGGAAGTGAACTTTACACCACTGAGGTTCATACATTAAGAGATTCTTCGAGTATTAATAATGGACTAACCGAGTTTAAGGTCATATCTTTTATGAATACAGGAACCTTCGAATCTGAAATTATGATTGGATATTCCCTTGATAATATTGCACCAGAGGTGCCTCAAGATTTATCAGTAACGGTTGTAGATAATGGGATTGAGATTTTTTGGAGTAATTCTACAGATGATAACTTTAATTTTTTTAATCTCGATAAATCGAATGAAGAATCTTTTCTAAATTATCAAACTTTTATTATTGATGATACTTTCTACCACGACGAAGAATACGAACCAAGTCAAGCATATTTTTATCGACTTTCTGCTGTTGATTTATCCGGAAATATAAGTGATTATTCTGCAACTATGGGTGTGACAACTTTAAAACTAAAGGATGATTTGATCCCAAGAGAATTTGCACTGCATCCAAATTATCCGAATCCTTTTAACCCAGTGACAACTTTACGGTATGATTTACCTGTTAGCTCAGATATATTAATTCGTATCTATGATATTAATGGACGGGTTGTAAAAACAATTTTTTCAGGATATAAAAAAGCAGGTCATAATACTGCTGTTTGGGATGCAAAAAATGACATCGGTGAGCCTGTCTCAGCCGGTATGTATTTATATTTAATACAGACCAGTGAATTTCGTAAAACAAAGAAAATGCTTCTTCTGAAATAAATATTGAAAATTGTATTCAAAACTCCGCTTTTTAGTGGGATTTTTTATTTACGAATACTTTTATAAGTTATTAAGTTTAAGAACATACTGTAATGATTATCAAAATAGCTAAAGTAGGATAATTATAAAAGTGTTTTCCCGTTTACTTTTATATTCAAAAGAATCAAAAGTGAAATTATATAAAAAATTTAATCATGTAATTATGTCTTTTCTACTTACCCTTATTGGGTGTGGTGGATCAACAACCCCCGTTATCCAGCCAGAACCTATTCCAAAACAAATAGTTGTTGTCCCAACTGAAGTTATTAATACAGTTAAAGTTATTGCTCCTAAACCGCCAAGCCAAATTTTGATTAAATCAGTCGAGTATGATTTAAATGAAATGAAAATTATATGGTATAAGAGTAATGAGGATAACTTTAAATCATACTCCTTATTTCAATATTTTGAAAATCCTAAAAGTGCTATAGAACTAAAAGTGTATAATTCTATAAACGATACTATTTTTGTACTCAATTCGTTTGATCCGACGAAAAGAAATAATTTTTATGTAGTAAATGAAAATATATCAAAATTAAAAACTAAGGGAGATACCAAATCAAATATTATCGAAATGAATAAACCACAATCATCCACTTTATTTGAGGTCCAATATTCAAATGATTTAATCATCAAATGGACAATGAATGGAGATAATGATTTTGGTTATTATGAAATCTTAAAATCTATTAATCAGGATATGGCAGAAGCTATTTCTGTTAAAAAAGTAATCGATAGAGAAGATACTTCATATGTGATACCAATGAATAGTGTATACTTTTATCAAATTCTCACTGAAGACAGGTGGGGGCTGAAATCTTTTAGTAATATTGTAAAGGGCGATGTTTTAATTAATGCTCTAGGTGAAAAATTATCATTAATTGAAACAAAATCGGTAGATCTTTCAAATAGAAATTTGGTTGGCAATATACCAAAGGATATTGCGAAGTTGATTAATCTTAAAACATTAAAATTAAATAATAATTTTTTAGATGGTCCAATTCCAAGTTTTATCTATCAAATGAAAAATTTGGAGTTCATTAATTTAAGTAATAACTCTTTTAATGGTACGATTAGCTCTGAAATTGAGTCTTTATCCAATCTCAAAGAACTATGGATTTCAAACAACGAATTTTCGGGAAAAATTCCAGTTCAAATTGGACAATTAAGAAAACTAGTCTATTTAAACTTCAGTAAAAATGATTTTGAAGGCACAATTCCTGAGTCGATTGGTTCTTTGAAAGAGTTGAAATATTTAAATGGTTGGAGTAACAATCTCACAGGGTTTTTACCCGCTTCATTAGGAGATCTTAATCAGTTGGAATTTTTAAGCTTCGGTAGCAATGCATTATTTGGTGAAATACCTCCAAATTTAGGGGATGCTAAAAAATTAAAATCAATAGGCTTATTTGAAAATAAATTTATAGGTACAATACCAGAGGAACTTGCAAGTTTACCATTATTGACTTATTTAGGCTTATTTGATAACAACTTAGATGGGGCTATGCCAGATTCTTTTTTCAGAAAGGGAAGATTATCATATCTAAAACTAAATAATAATAACTTTACAGATTTAGACAATGAACTAATTTGTAAATCTGGTATTAATTGGGATAATGATGTTTTTTTTGATATATCAAAAAATAATATTGCTAACACTAATAATAAATGTGCTCATGGAATTGATTTTCATGAAATTTATAATTCATATTAGAACATAGATTTAGAAATTAAAAAGCCTCAAGTTATTCCAATTAAAATGTGTTATGATTGGGTGGATAATTAAAGTTTAATCTTTAAATTATGTTTGATTAAAAAAGCATTTTTGACTGTTAAGTTGAATTAAGGTCATTTCCATATAAACAATAAATTATAAAAGATGAAATATGAAAAATAATAACGAAAAATTAGGAATACTGATTCCAGGAATGGGTGCAGTTGCAAGTACGTTTATCTGCGGTGTAATTGCCTGTAATAAAGGCTTATCTAAGCCAATAGGGAGTATGACTCAAATGGGATCAATTAGGCTTGGAAAGCGTAGTGAAAATAGATCTCCACTAATTAAAGATTTTGTTCCAGTTGCTGATATGAAAAATTTAGTATTCGGTGGCTGGGATATAGCAGATGAGAATTTATACGAAACAAGTATTAGGTCTAAAGTTTTAGAAACATCCCTTCTAGAAGATTTAAAGCCTGATCTTGAAAAGATACGGGTTTTCAAAGCGGTCTTTGATCAAAACTTTGTCAGACGTCTTTCAGGAGATTGGGTGAAGACAGGTAAAAACAAAATGGATTTAGCTGAGCAGGTAATGGATGATATTAAAGAGTTTAATTCTAATTCTGGTGCCACATCAAACGTTATGATATGGTGTGGGAGTACTGAGATTTACATGAAACCTTCAGATGTTCATTCGACATTAGAAAAATTTGAAGAAGGTCTTCGACAAAGCCATGAAGAAATTGCACCAAGTATGATATATGCATATGCCTCTTTAAAGCTAGGTATTCCATTTGCAAATGGTGCACCGAATCTATCAATAGATATCCCTGCCCTTGAGGAACTTTCATCCAGAACTCAATCACCGATTGCAGGTAAAGATTTTAAAACAGGACAGACGTTAATGAAAACAATCTTAGCTCCAGGTTTAAAAGCCAGACAGCTGGGAATAAATGGTTGGTTTTCTACCAATATTTTAGGAAACCGAGATGGTCAAGTTCTTGACGATCCTGATGCTTTTAAAACCAAAGAAGAAAGTAAACTAGGTGTTCTTGATACAATATTAGAGCCAGAAAAAAACCCAGACCTCTACAAAGATATTTTTCATAAGGTTAGAATCAATTATTACCCTCCAAGAGGTGATGATAAAGAAGGTTGGGACAATATTGACATTTTCGGTTGGTTAGGATATCCAATGCAGATAAAAGTTGATTTTTTATGTCGAGATAGTATCCTTGCTGCACCCATAGTTTTAGACTTAGTACTATTCTTAGATTTAGCGAAAAGATCTGGAATGAGTGGCCTTCAGGAATGGCTATCCTTTTATTTTAAAAGTCCAATGGCACCTTCAGGTCTCATGCCAGAGCACGACTTGTTTGTTCAGCTTGCAAAATTAAAAAATACTCTGAGGCATATAATGGGTGAAGATTTAATAACCCACCTTGGATCAGAATCGGACGAATAGTAAGTGAAATTAATTATTATTGCAGCTGGGCAAGGGTCTCGGTTGCGATCAATAACTGATGGGGTACCAAAGTCACTATCCGTAGTTAATGGAGTCTCAATAATTGATACTCTACTTCAAAATTGTAAATCAAATGGAATTTATGATGTCGTTATTGTAATTGGATACAATGGAGATATGATAAAAAAATATTTAAAAGGAAAGTGGCGAGATTTAAATATTGAATATGTTTACAATGATTTATGGGAACTTGAAAATGGATTAAGTGTACTAAAGGCAAAAGAATTAATTCCAGAAAATCAAGAATTTTTAATTTCAATGAGTGATCATTTATATTTTTCAGATTTGTTGAGAAAAATAATTAGTAGTGATATTTCTAAATACCATGTCACTGTTGGTATTGATCTAAAAATTGGAAATATTTTTGATATTGATGATGGTATGAAGCTAATGTGTGATTTAAAAAATAATTCTATTAGTGCAATGTCTAAACAATTAAAAGACTATAACGCGATTGATGTTGGATTATTTAAATGTCGTTATACCTTTTTTAATTATTTAGAAAAAGCATATGAAAAAAACAAATGCTCTTTATCAAATGCTTGTACTGAACTAATTCATGACGGTTATTTAGGTGGATTTGATATTGGAGATAGTTTTTGGCTAGATATAGATACTCCAGATGCATTAAACCATGCAAGAGACAGTGTTGAATTAAAACTGATATCTACTAATGAGTAATAAAATATCTTTTTGATGGATAATATTTATTTCTATTCAAATCAGGTATATCAATTTGGACATTCAAAATCTATTTATGATTTGACTGGAGGCACATTTGTAGTTAACAAGTTTAATAGAAAGATCAGATTTAAATTTTATTTAAGAAAGTATAAAAACCCTTTATTCCCTGGTCCCAGAAAAGCTCCACCTGTAATTATTAGAGATATAAAATCTTACCTGGATTTAGAAGGCGTTATAATATCAGGAACGAACACATTTGTAAATAATAATAAAGATAAATCAGCATCAATCTTCATGGGGCATGGTGCCGGTGATAAAAAATATGGAGGTTCATTTCATAATCTTGAAACATATGATTATCATTTTATTTCAGGCCCAAAGCACTTACACAAGATTGAGGATGTTGGAATAAAAATTCCTGATGAAAAGCTGATTAAAATTGGCTATCCAAGATTTGATGATTACGTAAATAAAAAAATTGAAAAAGAAAAATATCTCGACTATTTAGGAGTTAAAGATAGAAATCGGAAAAATATTTTATATGCTCCAACTTGGAGATGGGGCAATGGAACTTTAAATAAATTTGCTAAAAGGTTCTCGTTAGAGTTAGGTGAAAATTACAACCTTATCATTAGGCCACATTATCACGATAGAAAATATCTTATTTCTTTAAGATTATGGCTTCTGAAAAATAATATTAAAAATGTTTATCTTTCAAACCCTGCAAGAATTTTACAAAATAACAGTATGTTAGATTTCGCGATTTCGGATCTTATGATAAGTGATACATCCTCTATCATTTACGAATATTTAATAACGGGTAATCCTATTATTATAGTGGATAACAATTATAAAGATCTTCATAATATGCCATCAGAATTAAACGTTCTAGACCTTGTTGATAAGTATAATGGAGATGATAAGATCACAATTAAGAGCATAGTCCAAAGAAATTTATTGGATGGAACATTAAGAGAAAAGTATATAACCTTGTTAAATAACTGCTTTTATTTTAATGATGGGAAAAGTTCTCAGCGGGCACATGATTTTATTAAAGCATGTTGATAGAACAACTTTCAATGTAAATATTTAATTAAATGTAATCTGAAAATGAAATACATATTCATAACATTTTTGATTTTTACTGGTTGTACAATAAAAACAGAGGACACTTATTTAAAATTACCACCATTATTTAGCGATGGAGTGATCTTGCAACGAGACACCACTGTATCAATTTGGGGTTCCTCAAAACCATACTCATTAATTAAAATAAATACCTCATGGGGAATAACTTCAAAAAAAATATCTGACTCATTAGGTAATTGGAGAATTTTGATGGAAACTGGTAAAGCCGGGGGTCCTCATACAATAAAAATTAATTCAATTAATGAAAATATTAAAATTTCAAACATTCTTTTTGGAGAAGTTTGGCTTGCAGCTGGACAATCTAATATGGAAATGGATTTTAATTATTGTTGTAATACTACCGATAACGCCGTGAATGAAATAAAATCAGCTAACTTTCCTGAAATAAGAATGTTTAATGTGAAAAAAAAATTAAGTTATAATCCTTCAAAAGAAATTGGAGGTAGCTGGGTATCTGCGGTGCATGAGCAAATTTCTAATTTTAGTGCTGTTGGTTATATTTTTGCTAAAAACCTATATATAAACCTTGATGTACCAATCGGTATTATTCATTCAAGTTGGGGAGGGAGCAGAGCAGAAGCTTGGGCTAGTTCGGATGTTGTGAGTAAAGTAGAAGAATATAAAAATGCGTTAAATAAGCTTGAATCTGAATCAATTGAAAATGAAAACTTAAAAAAATATTTAAAAAATTTTAAATCAACACCCATGCCCTCTGGTTGGGATTTATTTTTGGGTGAATATACTAGAAAATTAGAACCCAGTATGGATTATATAAACTTTTTTATAGATGATTGGAAAGCGTATGACCCTGTTGGTCTAAACATAATTGAGAATAGCTTAAACAATACTAATTGGGTCAATCTTAAATCAGAAAAGAGCATTAATGAATCCTTATTTTCTGAAACTTTTCAAGGCGTTGTATTATTTAAGAATAAATTTTCATTAAATAGTGATAATAGAGATTTGATATTAGAAATAAATCCAAATGAATTATTTGGTTTATGGGAGTATGATATTTTTATAAATAAAATTAAAATCACTAATAGTATAGCTGATATAGGTAGAGCTAATTACACATTTAGTAAAACACCAACAAAAATTAATATTGATAATAAATTTTTAAAAAAAGGAATCAATCAAATAATAATTAGGTCAATTGGAATTCCTACATACGGAAAAATAGAATTGATGAATAGTTATTCAAATAAAAAAATTAAACTAGAGAATTGGGATATGACTGTCATCGGAGAAGAATTCTTTCAAATTGATAATTATAGTTATCCATATATGTCGTTGTATAATTATGAAGGTAGAGATGTGGATTTTTCTAAAAGGCCCAAGAAAACGTATTTAACCCACAGAACGGTAACCAGTTTATATAATGGGATGTTAAATCCGATAATTCCATTTACAATAAAAGGTTTAATTTGGTACCAAGGTGAGTCAAATGTAGAAATTGGCGGCCCGAACTTTAAGAGTTTTAAAAAACTTATGCCATTAATGATTGAGGATTGGAGAAAGAAGTGGGGGAGTAACTTCCCATTTTATTTCGCACAAATAGCTCCATATTTTAACTATCAAGGCATGCTACCTTATTTCCAAAATATTCAAAAAAAACTAGCTAAAGCTATTCCCAACTCAGAAATGGTTGTACTAAATGATATAGGTGAGTATTATGATATACATCCTTCGAATAAACATGATGTAGGTTTCAGATTTTCCCAACTTGCATTAAAAAATAATTATGGATTTAACGTAACAGTTTCAGGCCCAATATTTAGCCATGTAAAAAATGCTGATAATAAAATTAATATATTTTTTACATCGGATAATCTTAAGTTGAAAATTATTTCAAATTCTACTTCTGGCTTTGAAATAGCAGGAAGTGACAAAAAATTTCATAATGCTACTGTCAAAATAATTGACAACTACATAGAAGCTTTTTCCGATAGTGTTTATAATCCAGTTTACGTTCGCTATGCATGGTCAGATACTGCCTCTGCAACCTTGTTTAACGAAGATGGTTGGCCGGCATCTTTATTTTCTAATGAATAATTTTTCATAAACTTTTTCAAATGGATCAAATAATTAAACATAGTCATTTGCCATTTAATATGCCTCTTAGAAAGCACTCTTTAGTTCAGGAGTGGCGGCACCTAACATTTATGCACTGGGAGGTCAAACCTGATATTTTATCCGATATTATACCGAAAGGTATAGAGTTGGATTTATTTGAAGGAAAAGCATATATTGGTTTAATTCCATTCCTAATGAAAGATGTGCACCCAAGGTTTTTATTTCCAATTAGTAGAATCTCTAATTTTCCAGAATTTAATATTCGAACTTATGTTAGGGTTGATAATAAACCTGGAGTTTATTTTCTTACTTTGGACGCACAAAGTTATATAACCTGTTTATATGCACCTTATGCATTTGGACTACCTTATAATTATTCAAAAGGAATGATTAAAGTAGATAAAAATAAATATTTTTGGGATAGTAAGAGGAAAAGTAAAGGCTTTGAGCTTTCTGGATCAAGCACTGCTATTGGTAAAGCAATCATTCCTAAGAAAGGATCAATAGAAGCATTTTTATTTGAGCGTTATTGTTTATTCTCCCTGCGAAATAATAAAATATGTATCGGATTTACAAAACATAATCCTTGGAGTTTATATAAAGCACATGCAGATCTAAAAATAAATAACCTTACAAAATCATTCCAGTTAGGCATAGAAAATCTTTTAGAACCAGAATTGATACATATGTCAGATGGTGTATATGTTAATGCATGGTCTCTACAAATTATAAAAAAATGAATAATCAAAAAGATTTATTAATTCTGGATGGAGATTGCGGTTTGTGCAATCGAATTGCAACTTTTATGGATAAAAGGTTATCTCGAAATAGTAGTATCTCCTTTTTAGCAAGAGAATCAATTGAAGCAAAAAAAATAATAAAAACATTTTCAAAATCTGATCAAATGGTAGATACGGTATTTTTGAGGAAAAATAAGATTTTTTATATTAGATCGGCTGCAGCAATAAGGTGTCTATTATACCTGAAGTGGTATTGGAAAATATTTTTCCCTATTTTATGGATTATTCCATTGCCCTTAAGAGATTCAATTTATAAAGTAATAGCTACTTATAGACATAAGTTTTTTGAAAAACCAAAGGTATGTACTTTTAGAGTTGATTGAATAGACTTTTTAAAATTGAGTAATGATACAATCTTTGACAATCTCACTTTTGTTTTTTTCCGCTTTCATTTTTGGGAATTTTTCAAATTTAGGACCCTATGAAATAGAAATCAATAATGGATATTTTAGTACTTCGAATGGCGATTCAACTGAATATAGATTATTTTCTCCCGTTGGTGCCCCAAGTGCTCCGCATATTATTTTTGCTCATGAATTCGTTAGCAGTCATGATTACCTTTTAGATTTATCTCAACATTACGCAAGCTGGGGTATAAAAGTTGGAACCATGAATCAACTCCATTCATCATTAGTAAATAATAATCCAGTTCAAGATGCTCAAGACCTAATCTTATTATCTAATCAAATTCTCGGAGGAGGGCAAGTAATATATACTGGTTATTCTGCTGGGGGATTACGTGCAATAATAGCTTCAGCACTAGACACAAATACAATTTCTTTTTTTGGATTAGATATTGTTGATCTAGATGCAATTGGACAAACGTATGCTCAGGATTTAAATATACCTATTTTTGGGTTAGCAGGTGAGGCATCAACATGTAATTCTCAACTAAATGGAATAGGAATATATAATCAAGCTGAAAATTCAAAACTTTTACGTGTGACTGAAGCAGATCATTGTGATTTTCAGGGTCCTAACAGCTTTTTTTGCACTTTTTTGTGTGAAAATCAAAATAATCTTTTTTCTCCAGAGCAAATAAATTTACTAATCAAAAATCTATCAACTGCTTTTTTAAGCTGGCAGACTTCAATTAATATTGACGGAGAGGCATGGTGGACAAATGGAAGCGCAGCATATGATAGCTTGATAATAACTAACTCAATTGTTGAATTAGTGACTATGAGCATAAATAATAATAGTATCAGTCCAGATAATTTTAATCTGTATCAAAACTATCCAAATCCATTCAATTCAAACACAAAAATAAAATTAGATATAAAAAATAAATCAAATATTGAATTAGATATTTATGATTTATCAGGTAAAATTATAAAACAAGTGTTTAGGGGTTCGAAAGAGGTCGGGACACACATCTTTTCATGGAATTCAAAAAATAGTATGAGTGTCAAAGTTACTTCGGGAGTTTATATTTTAAAGTTAAAAGTCGAAAACTCACAAATTATTAAGAAAATGGTTCTCTTAAAGTAAGATATTAAATAAATTTTTTTTATGGCTAGATATTCC
>Ga0206677_10001001_pt1 | contig 26640 bp, 27 predicted proteins | sample M130m12015metaG_FD_155475 | JGI IMG/M metagenome (GOLD analysis project Ga0206677, IMG submission 155475) | Ammonia-oxidizing marine archaeal communities from Monterey Bay, California, United States - M1 30m 12015 | ecosystem: Environmental > Aquatic > Marine > Intertidal zone | place: USA...
GTCTCCAATACTGATTTGAGTAAAATTACCATCAAACGTTACTTGATTTCCAATCATGGCTTGATTCAATGTTGCGTTCGAAATTCGACTGTTATTCTGAATTAAACTGTTCTTTATTATAGCATTTTCAATAACCGTTCCAGTTCCAACTGAAACTCCAGGGCCTAGAGAGGAGTTTTTTAGCTGAACATTCGGCCCAACATAACAAGGAGGTGTAATTTTAGTGTTTTCAATCTGGGCTGAGGGATGAATCATTTCTTTACCCTCTGCTTCCAAAAACCCAAGCATTTTGGTGTTTGTTTCTAAAGTAATTTGTTTGTTCCCGCAATCCATCCATTCATTGACTTCGCCTGGTAAAAACAAATTTCCTGCTTCCATCATGCGTTTTATCCCGTCATTAATTTGATATTCTCCCCCGTGAGTAAGCTTTTCGTCTAGAACCGTTTGTAATGATTTTTTTAATTTTCCTATTTCCTTAAAATAATAAATTCCGATAACTGCTAAATCAGAAACATAGGATTTGGGCTTTTCTAACAATTCTGTGATTGCTCCCTCAGAATTTAATTGAACCACACCATAAGCTTCGGGTTTCTTAACTTTTTTAACCCAAATGATACTGTCTGCTTTGGGGTTCAAAGAAAACTTTGCCCGAATAAGTGTATCCGCATAGGCTACAACTGCTTGTCCCGAAAGTGAAGGTTCAGCACACATGATTGCATGCCCTGTTCCCAAAGGTTCAAGCTGTCGATAAATTGTTCCTTTGGCACCAATTTTCCTGGCTAATTCCATTAGTTGACCAACAATTTCTTCCCCAAAAAATGCAGGATCGCCTAAAACAAATGCAACCTCTTCAATTGGTTGTTTTACAACATCTGCAATGTCTCGAACCAATTGTTCTACAATCGGAACCCCAGCGACGGGAATTAATGGTTTAGGAACTGTTAAAGTATGTGGGCGAAGTCGAGATCCTCTACCCGCCATGGGTACAATAATTTTCATATGCTATTATTCTTTTCCAGTGCTTCCAAAACCACCAGAACCACGTTCGGTGATGTCTAGAGTTTCCTGAAGTTTCCAGGCTGCTTGTTCGTATTTAGCTATGACTAATTGTGCTATGCGTTCTCCAGGTTGAACAGTAAACGGTTCATTGGATAGGTTGACTAAAATTACGCCTATTTCACCGCGGTAATCGGCATCGATAGTTCCAGGAGCATTAAGTACGCTTATTCCGTGCTTAGCGGCTAGTCCGCTTCTTGGGCGTACTTGTGCCTCATAGCCTTCGGGTAAAGCCATCTTAAGTCCCGTTCCTATTATTACTCGTTCTAAAGAACCCAATGTGATTGGGTTTGCTATTTTTGCCCTTAGATCTACCCCTGCAGAGTTTGCTGTTGCAAAACTTGGGAGGTGATAAGGGCTTTCATTTATGATGGGTACGGTTATCATCTTTTCTTTTTAATACCCTCTAAAAATACAAAAAAGAACGGCACAAAACAGAAGGCTAAGCCAAAGAAAATAATACTTAAAATCAGAAAAACCCTAAGCTGAAAAAACAAGCGTAGGGTTTTACTTTAAAATTTTAATGTGACTATGATTTCTTTTTACCAAAAACTTCAACAACTCCAAGAGGTCCTTTTGGTCCGTATTTTTCAATAGCTTATTCTCCTTGAAATTGGACTTTTTCTTCTATTGATTTTCTGTGTTGTTTTTAACATTTCTTTCACTTAAAAATGAGCATAAAAAAAAGCCCTTATTAAAAGGGCTTTTAAAAATGTTACTCTAAAAAATTATGAATTCAGGGCTTCTGCTCCGCCTACTATCTCTAATATTTCATTTGTTATCGATGCTTGACGTGCCTGGTTGTAGGTCAATTTTAATTGATCTCTGAGGTCAGTTGCATTATCTGTTGCTTTATGCATGGCAGTCATTCTAGCTCCATGCTCGCTTGCGAAAGAGTCTCGTAATGCTTTAAACAATTGCATTTTAATACTCTTGGGTAACAACTCGTCTACAATAGCTTCTTGGGTGGGTTCAAAGATGTAATCGGTAGAAGTTGTTGTATTTTCATTTTGTGTTGAAATGATTGGCAATAAGGTTTCCGTTGTTACTATTTGAGTAGCCGCATTTTTAAAACGGTTGTAAACCACTTCAATAAGGTCGAATTTTTTATCTGTAAAAGCTTTCATAATGCTTTCCGCTATTTCACTAGCATTTGAAAACGTCAATTGATCAAAAATATCGTTGTTGTTGTTTTCTATTGAAAAAGATTTTTGCAGAATATCATTTCCTTTTTTCCCAAGAGTGATCAAACTAACGTTTTTATTTGCGTAGGTTGTCTCTACTTTCTTGGTAACCTCTTTTATTACACTTGAATTAAAACCACCACATAAACCACGATTAGAAGTTATTGCAATAATTAGAACGTTTTGTACAGCTCTTTTCTCTGTGTATGGATTTTGAGTATCACCATCAATAGAACTGCTCAAGTTCTGAATTAATTCGGTAAGTTTATCTGAATAAGGTCGCATGGCCGTAATGGCGTCTTGAGCTTTTTTGAGCTTAGCTGCGGATACCATTTTCATGGCTGAGGTAATTTGCATGGTCGATGAAACCGATGCAATCCTATTCCGTATCTCTTTTAAATTAGCCATACTACTATTTGTTTATTCAAATTGAGCTGCTGTTTCTTTTGCAACACTGTTTAATGTGTCCAAAACATCATCAGTTAATTTTCCTGCCTTAATTGTATCTAAAACACCTCTATGCTTGCTGTTCAATATTTCAATAAAGGTTTTTTCAAAAGCCTTTACTTGATCAACAGGAACGCTTCTCAATAAATTTTTAGATCCTGCATAAATTATCGCAGTTTGATCTTCGACAGTGTAAGGATCGTTTTGAGCTTGCTTTAATATCTCAACATTACGACGTCCTTTCTCAATAACATTCAAAGTTGCTGCATCAAGATCCGATCCAAATTTAGCAAAGGCCTCAAGTTCACGGAACTGAGCCTGGTCTAATTTTAGAGTTCCCGATACTTTTTTCATTGATTTGATCTGAGCTGAACCTCCTACACGAGATACCGAAATACCTACATTAATTGCGGGGCGAACTCCTGAATTAAACAAATCTGATTCCAAGAAAATCTGTCCATCTGTAATCGAAATCACATTGGTTGGGATGTATGCAGATACATCTCCAGCTTGGGTCTCAATAATGGGAAGTGCTGTTAAAGAACCTCCTCCTTTGATTTTATCTTTCAGGGAATCTGGAAGATCATTCATCCCTCTAGCAATATCATCGTCAGCAATAACTTTAGCGGCACGCTCCAACAAACGAGAATGTAGATAGAATACATCTCCAGGATAAGCTTCACGTCCTGGTGGGCGACGTAACAATAAGGATACCTCACGGTAAGCCACAGCTTGTTTAGACAGATCGTCGTAAATGATCAAAGCTGGACGACCAGTATCTCTAAAATACTCTCCAATTGCAGCTCCTGCGAAAGGGGCATAAACCTGCATTGGTGCTGGATCAGATGCGTTTGCTGCTACAATTGTTGTGTATGCCAATGCACCTTTATCTTCCAATACTTTTGCAATACCTGCTACTGTTGAAGCTTTTTGGCCAATAGCAACATAAATACAATGCACGGGCTCACCAGCATCGTAAAATTCTTTTTGATTCAAAATGGTATCAATACAAACCGTTGTTTTTCCAGTTTGACGGTCACCGATAACCAATTCACGTTGCCCTCTTCCAACTGGAATCATTGCATCAATAGACTTGATCCCCGTTTGCATGGGTTCGTTTACTGGCTGACGATAAATAACCCCTGGTGCTTTTCGTTCTAGTGGCATTTCAAACAATTCTCCTTCTAAAGAACCTTTTCCGTCAATCGGATTTCCAAGAGTATCAACTACACGACCCGATATCCCTTCTCCTACTTTGATAGAAGCAATACGCTCGGTGCGTTTTACAGTATCTCCTTCAGAAATTTCTTTAGACGGACCCAAAAGTACCACTCCAACGTTATCTTCTTCTAAATTCAAAACCATTCCTTCAAGTCCAGAATCAAATCGAACTAATTCTCCATATTGAGCATTAGAAAGTCCGTAAACACGTGCGATTCCATCTCCTACTTGAAGAACTGTTCCTACTTCGTCCAGTGAAGCTGATACTTCAAATCCTGCGAGTTGGTCTTTTAAAATTGCTGAAACTTCAGCGGGTTTAATTGCTGCCATAGTATTTATTTAAACGCTATAAATTGGTTTTTGTCAATTGTCTTTTAATTGTATCTAGTTGATTGACTACACTTGCATTGTATTGTAAATCTCCTATTCGTAAAATAAATCCTCCTATTATGGTAGGATCTACAACATTTGTGAGGATTAAGGTTGCTGAAGATAATTCTTTAGCTTTATTGAGTATTGTTTTTTCAAGAGCAGGAGATAAAGGGACTGCAGTGGTTACAACGGCTTTTTGTTTACCTTGCTGAATTTGGTGAAGGGCAATAAATTGTTCGGCAACCTGATCTAATAAATCGACTCGGTTATTGGCTGCTAATATGTTTACTAAGTTTTTACTTCCCGCTGACAAAGAACTAAAAACCTTAAATACCGTTTCTACTTTAGATTCTATTGAAAGTACTGGGTTGTCCAAAAAATCAACTAGGTTTTGGTTTGTAGAACAAGCATCGATAACATTTACCATGTCTTGGTCAATAACAGAAGCATTCCCTTGGTCTATTGCAAGACTCAAAGTGGCTTTTGCGTAACGTAATGCGGCACGGTTATTTTTCATCAATTTATTTTACGGCAATCTCTTTTACCAATTCTTCAACTAATTTATCTTGAGCTGCTTTGTCTTTCAATTCAGTTTGTAAAACTTTTTCTGCTATGTCAACCGAAAGTTGTGCTACTTGAGTTTTGAGGTCATTTATGGCTGCTTTCTTTTCGTTTTGAATCATTTCCTGAGCTTGAGCAGTAATTTTATCAGCCTCTAATTTTGCGTCTTCCTTTGCTTGATTGATCATCTGAGTACTTGCTTTTTTTGCTTCTGATAAAAGGACATCTCTTTCGGTACGAGCCTCTTTCAGGATACGTTTGTTGTCAGCCTGAACGGCTTGCATTTCATCACGAGCTTTTTGAGCTGCACTCAAGGAGTCTTTTATCGATGTTTCTCGTTCGTTAACAGCGTCTAAAATGGGCTTCCAAGCAAATTTTTTGAGTAACAACAAAAGAGCAATAAACAATAATAATTGCCAGAAAAAAAGCCCTAATGAAAACTCGCTTAATAATTTTTCCATTCTATTTATTTATGGTTTAATTTTTTTACATTAAAAATAAAGCTGCAACCAACCGTTACAGCTTTATTAATTTGTTTTAGCTTACTGCAAAAAGTGCAGCAAAACCGATGCCTTCGATCAATGCAGCGGCGATTAACATCGCTGTTTGAATCTTTCCGTAAGCTTCAGGTTGACGTGCAATTGCATCCATTGCAGAGCCACCAATTCTTCCGATACCCATACCGACACCGATGACAACTAAACCTGCACCTACCATTACTGGAATTTCCATAATTGTAAATATTAAATTAAACACTCATTAAATGAAACGCTTAATGCGTTTCAATTTCATTGTGATGCTCATGCTCTTCTGAGGCAAAACCAAAATAAAGCGCTGATAACATCGTAAAAATATATGCCTGTAGCAAGGCTACTAAAACTTCAATTAATGAAATTGCAAAGGCAAGTCCAAATGAAAGTGGGCTTCCTAACCAACTCTTAAATATAAACATCAAACCAATCAAACTCATCAAGACAATATGTCCCGCTTGCATGTTTGCATACAAACGAATTAAGAGAGAAAAAGGTTTGATAAAAATTCCCAAAACTTCTATTGGGATTAAAATAATGTACAATGGGATTTTGGCATACCACTTCATTGTATTTCCTAAAGGATCAAAAATATGCAGCCAATAATCTTTGGTTCCTGTAAGGTTAGTCAACAAAAAAGTTAGTAACGCTAAACAAAATGTAACTGCGATATTTCCCGTCACATTAATCCCAAGAGGTGTAAGTCCTAGGATATTCAAAAACCAAACAAAGAAAAAAACTGTTAGCAAAAAACTCATGTATTTTCTGTAGTGTTTTTCGCCAATGTTGGGAATGGCAATGTCATCTCGAATGTAAAGTACAATCGGCTCAAAAAAACGTCCAGCTCCAGAAGCAATTCCACCATTTTTAGAATAAGAATCTGCGAGGCTTTTGAACAAAAAGAACATCAACAATACAGTAAACATTATGCTAACAACTCCTTTGGTAATTGAAAAATCTAAAGGCGCTATGTTTGTTGCATGATGGTCTTCGTCATGAGTAATGGTTCCTGCTTGATCTGTTTTGTAAATTTTATTGTGACTGATGGTATAATAATTGCCATCAACTTCTGCAACAGTTTCTCCGTGATGAAATTTAGAGGATGAAAAAACTTTAAGTCCGTTATCCCACAAAATTATTGGGAGGGGAAAGCCAAAATAAACATGTGATCCGTCGTCATTGGTGTACGAAAACAAACTGAAATCATAAGAATCCTGCAAGTGATGCAAGATGTAATCTTTGATCTCCTTTTTTTGAGTTTCTTTGGCAGAAAGATTTTCAGAGGATTGTTGTTTTTCTTTGGCGAATACTACTCCTGATAAAAGTAATATTATTAAAAACAGTGTTTGTTTCTTAAGTAAAATAAACCTAGTGGATCTGCTCATTGTTTTTCGAAATGCGATGCAAATGTAAGGCTTTACATTAAAAAGAAAAACACTTCCTACTTATATTTTATTTAATTTTCGAACTAATATTCCTGTTTCTAAGAACAAACCTGTAAAATACGGTATGAAAAAGGTAACTGCTTCGGTTTTTTGAACAGTCCCATCTGCTTTGTAAGTCGGATAAAACACAAGAAAAAAAAGAAGGAATTTTAGTAAACTACTTCCCATAAACAAAAAACCAACATGGTCTTTATTCCGATCAAAAACTTTAAATAAAACCCACAAGATTGTTGCTGCTAAGACAAAATTTGAACAGTAACTCAGTATGATGTGATTGGACCAGAGGGGAATCCCCAAGATTGATAAAACTCCCAAATGAACGATTAAAACTACCGCAAAAATTAGCAAAAAAATAAATGGTGTATTTGCTTTCAAGAATCGTTTAAATGTTTTGATTGTTTTTGTATGAGAATCAAAATCAAAATAATTCCCAAAGCAGATAGAGATAGTGCCCAAAAATTGCTTTGGGTATTAAAATATTGATCAAGCCAATGACCTCCCCGAACAGCAGCATAAACTACTGCAGCAATTTGAACAGCTAAAGAAGAAAAAACAAGCCAATATTTAGGCTGTTTTTTCAATTTTTCCGTTTATTGATTTTACATCGGAGGCTGAACGCATAGTACATTTAGCATTAAAAATAGCTCCAGATTCTACGATGAGTTTTCCAATGACTACTTCACCGTCTAGTTGACACATGGATTTCAAAGAAAGGCTTTCTTTAACGTCTAGCTTTCCATTGACCTTTCCTTCAATATCAGCAAAGGCACAATCTATGGTTCCTTTGACAACCCCGTCTTTGCCAATAACAACCTTTCCAGAGGTTTTGATGGAGCCTTCCAAGTTTCCGTCTATTCTAAAATCTGCTTCAGAAACAATTTCTCCTTTAATTTTGGTGTTTTTCTCGATTCGATTGGGTTGGCCGTTGAGTTCGTTGTTTTTCATATTAATAAATTTATTGAATCGCTTTCCAGCTTTTAAACAGTTGAATATCTATGTATTGGGATGACAAAACTACAAATTTATTTGAAAATGCAGTGGATAAATTGGTTCGTGTTTTGTCATTTAGTATAAATGAAGTGTTTGGTTTTTCTCTTAAATCATTAACAACCAAAAAAATGTAGTCTCGATCATACACTTCATTGGTAATCCTTCCAAAGGATATTTTTGCCTCTTTTAGGGCTCGGTTTACCTCATCTCTCAATTCTTGAAATTGATTTTGATTTTCTTTTAAAACAGGAAAAATTAATTTGTAATTCAAATAAACCTTGGTTGGTTTTTCTGATTGATTCACAGTTTCTAGAGTTGCCAACGTATTTTTTGCCTGAGAAGAGGCTTCTGAATTGGGATAATTTTCAATCAGCTTTTTTAGTTTCTCTTTCCAACTGTCTAGCCCGTCTAACCGCCCTGAAGCATTGGCCATGAGATGAGCTACTTTTGAAACCAAAGGCGTGCCACTAAAAATAATCATCAAATTTTCCCCTTGGGCTAAGACCTCCTCATATTGTTGGTTTAAATACAATTGATAAAATGATTCATAGCGAATCTCAGGGGTTTCGTTTTCCTTTAATTTAAAATTTTCTGGGTCATTTATTATTCTTGCAAAACGAGAATCTGGATACTCCCTTACAATTTTATCTTTGTAAACCAATGCCGTTTTTGGCTGATCTAACTCGTTCATTTTGTACAAATGATACCAAGCGTTCAACTTTTGATTTTCATTTGGTTTACTAACTAAAAGTTTTTTCAGACGGTCACTAGCTAAAACAGTGTTTTTAAATTTTTCCTTGTACAAGATCCCTACCTCTAAATACGCTTGATTCCTTTGTTTGGATAAACTGTCTAAAAGAGTTGAAGACTTAGGAAGCAAATCCACATAGGATTGGGCATTTTCTTTTATAATTGGTATTTGTTCTGTTTCGACATTTTCTTGTTTTTGATTTGAAACAATACTTCTATTCAACGATTCTATTCTGTTCCAATTGTCTGTGTTTGGTCTATTTCCATAATTGGAGGCAAATTCTTGTTTCCCTAAAACCACTAAATTTTCATTGTAAAAATAAAATTTTTTCTGATTAGATCGATTCAAAATTCCAATCAGAGGTTTCTTTTCGAGTTCAATTTTTGCTAGTTCTTTCGCCCTTTTTTCATCTATTGCTTTTTGGTAATAGGCCAACTGTTCTTCGGGTTGCATTGAGGTAAGAGTAATAGTGCTATCCGCTATTCTGATGGTTTTTTCATAAGCAATTACATCTTGAAGACCTTCTCGCTCTCTTAAAACGATTTTCTTTTGACGACTTTCTTGAGGAAATTGCCCCAAAAGACTATCCAAATATGCTCCGGCAACGACATAATCTCCTTGAGCAAAAGCTTCATCTGCTAAGTCTCGATAATTTTGTCTTCGGGTGGATCTATCTATGCTTGGGGATCTCAATGATTTATTAAAAAATTGTTTTGCTAAACTGTCCTTTCCCTGACTCAAATAATACCTTGCTTGCTGTCTGTAAATTAAATGGGTAAAGTTTTCGTTTTCAAAAGCATTACTTAACTTTTCTAAGGCTTTTTCTGGGCTTTCACCACTAATTTCTGACTGTATTCGTAAGGTATTTAATTTGGCGTGCATCCAATACAGTCGGGGTGCTTTTCGTTTTAAATCTACAATAGAAGAGAAAGCGATTTGTGCTGAGTCTTTTTGGTTCAGCTGCTCAAAAAGTTGAGCTTCGATAAAACGATAACGTGTTTGTAAAGTTCTTTTGCGCTCAGTAGCAGCAGCAACTTTGATGTATTTAAGTGCCGAATCTGCTTGTCGAATATTAAAAAAAGCCTGGGCTAAGGTTGCATTAACTTCTGCATAGAGCTTCCTTTTTTTGGACATGGTTATTGTCAGTGGTTTTAGATTGGAAACCGCTAACTCATCATTTCGAAGACGAATATTTGTTTTTTCTCTCCAAAGTTTCCCTTCATAAAAAACATCTGCATCGGAACTTAAACCCAATAGAAAGTTGAATGCCTCAAGAGCAGGAAAAAAACGTCTGTCATAATATCGTGCTTTCCCTAAAAGCAAATACGCTTTGTTGATTTGATCATTCTTTTGTTCTCCATTGAAATTCATGGAGTGCTTTTGAATAGCTTTTACTGCCTTTTCCTCTGCTCGAATAAAACTTGGGATTACGGCTGTAGCATTTTCGTCTTCTCCATCCAAAGCAATCAATTCAACAGGAAGAACATTCAAAAAATCGTCTTGAGCTTCACTTGCCAGAATAACTGTTCCAATATCCAAGGCTTCCTCTCCATTGAATAGCACATTAAATTTGGTGTTCAAGCTGTGGTACTCACGATTCAAAAAGCGGTCTTTCTGAGTTGAGCAGCTCCAAGCCCCCAAAATAATGAGACAAAAAATGCTAAATTTTAATACCTTTTTCAAAAAACAAATTGATGTACACTAATAACTTAAATTCTAGGTTTTTAGTATGCGCTCTAAGCAGAAAAGTAGTCTTCTAGTTCTTGAAGTGTTTTAGAGGTGGTTTCTTTATCCATAATTACGGATCCTTTTTCTAACAGTACAATACGATTACAAACCTCGGTTACATGATTCAAATCATGACTTGATATCAATAAAGTCACATCCTGGTCTTCTGTTTCCTTACGAATCAGTTGTTTTAATTTTATTTGTGTTGTAGGGTCTAAATTTGCGAAAGGCTCGTCCAAAATAATGACTTTAGGTCTTCCAATAAAAGTGGCAATGAGGCCTACCTTTTTCTGATTTCCCTTTGAAAAGTCTCTTAAATACTTTTTTTGATTTAGAATTTCATCATTAAAAAAATCTAAATAATCTTCCAAAAAAGTATCTATCTCTTTTTTATCAATCCCCCTCAAACTTCCAACAAAGTAAAAGTACTCTTCAGGGGTCAAGTATCCAATCAAAAACGAATCGTCTATGAAAGCAGAAGTAAAATTTTTCCAGTCCTCGCTTTTAGCTACTGCTATTTCATTGGAAATTATTTCACCTGTAGATGCTTTTATTAGGTCTAACAACAGACTAAAAAAGGTGGTTTTCCCTGCGCCATTATTTCCTACCAACCCAAAACACTGTCCTTTTGGTATTTCGAGGCGGTCAATAGATAAAGCTGTTTTATCTCCATAAATTTTAGTAAGTGAATTTGTTATAATCATTCTTTTATTTTTGAGTAAATGCCTTTAACGTTTGGTGTTTTTCTTTAACATACAATCGAACCATTTGATTTAAGATTTGATTTTTAAAAACAATTCCCAAAACCCCGATCGATGCCAAAGTGATAAAGCCTACTGTGGAGTTGAAAATCTTTGCCGGGATTAGATAAAGCAAAACAGGTAAAATCATTTTAGGAAGAATCATTAAAAATTGTTTTCCCGAGAACGCTTGAGTATTCTCAAAAGCTTTGGCTTTTACGTTTAGCTGAAGTGATTGTTTGTTGAGTAAGCCTCCGTAAAGGGTTATCCATGTTCCCAGGCCAACATTAAAAAAAGCTCCTGATAAAATCATCAAGTAAACATCTATTCCAAAGTAGACGTATGGAATTGACAGTAAAGTGGATACAACTACTGCAAAGGTCATCAAACTCCACTTTGAGTCTAAATATCGCTTGTAAGACAAATTTTGACACATCAAAAAAGGATAATATTCGCTGTCCCAAGCTGGCACATAGTTCCCATAAGTCAACAAAAAACCTCCTGTTATAAAAATTGAAGCAAATGGAATAAAAAACTCGGGCTGATGTTCTATTGTAGGAAAAAAGGCCAAGCCGTAGAATAAAAAGAGAAAAGATGCCAATACAACGTTTCTGGGTCGAATATTTCGAACTATCAACCTTAAATCATTTTTTAGAAAAAGCGCATGTGATCCAAAAATGTCTAAAAAATCGTAACGTTCTGCATTAGCAACCTCTTTTTTTGCAACAAGTGAACCCTCTAAGTTTAAATTATTTTTTAAAAAATTAAATGTTATGCCATAAAACCCAAAAAAAATTGATAACGGGATCAAAGCCATAGTGGGTTGCTCTATTATGCTGTCAAAAAAACGTCCTACTAATTTTATGATTTCTATTTCAAAATTATTTTCAGCAACATATAGAGAAATAAAACCCAAAACAAAGCTCCCTAAAATTTTATTGTTTTTATTTGCTAAAATTGTGATAAAATTGATGCTTAAAGATAAAAGCATAAGAGATGCCCACCAAGCAAAAGCTTGACTTAAAAGATAATCGTCTTTAAACAAGGCGATGCTTATTGGCAAATAAAACAAGTAAGGAATGGCGTTGTAAATTGAAATTAGAGAGCGCAATAATACATTTCTAATGATTCGCTTTTTGGTGATAGGAAGCAGTAACAAGGATTTGATTTCTGTAACTGGAAGTTGCTGTAAAAAATAGCGTATGATCAATTCAAAAATAAAGATCAAAACCAAAATACTATTGATGATTGAAATGGCATCTTGTTGGGGAAATTTTTTACTCAATGCAGGATAAATCACAATTCCTCCAAACAAAATAGATCCTCCAAAATAAAGAAACAACAAGCCCATCAGTATCTTGATGGAAAGTTTAGCCTCCATTTGTGGGGCTCGTAAAAACTTTTTAAACCCAAGTTGAAAGAGAGAGGATGACATTTTATGAAATTGTTATTTTAAAGTAAGTAGCTTAAAGATAAATAATGTTATATTATTACAAGGGTTTCTTCGGGTTTATTATTTTTGTAAAAAAAACAATGGCTGCATATCACAAGCTAAAAATCAAAAACATTAAAATACTCACATCTGAGGCATCAACTATTGGTTTTGAAGTTCCTTCATCACTTAAAGATCCTTTTCAATTCCAATCGGGACAATACATCGGTCTCAAAACCATTATTGAGGGAAAAGAGGTAAGAAGGTCATATTCTTTATGTTCTGCTCCATTTGAAAGCCTTCTAGAAGTTGGGATTAAGCGAATTCCAAACGGTCTTTTTTCAACTCATGCAACTCAGGAATTAAAAGTTGGAGACTCCCTTGAGGTCGCTGAACCCGAAGGGAGATTTGTTTATGATAGTAATGCCAAAAATGTGACTGCCTTTGCTGCAGGAAGCGGAATTACTCCCGTTTTTTCAATCCTCAAAACAGCATTAAATTCAGATAAAAACACCCATTTTACTTTAGTTTACGGTAATAAAACTCCAGAGCAAACACTTTTTTACAACGAATTAAAAGCATTAGAGGCTGAGCACCCATCTCAATTAAAAATCCTTTGGCTCTTTAGCCAATCCAATGAAAAAGAGGGTCGTTTTGGTCGTATCGATTCTAGTATTGTAAAATACGCTCTCAAAAATACAGGACAACTGTCAACAGCTTTTTATCTTTGTGGTCCCGAGCCTATGATCCTTGAGGTTAAAAACACGCTTCTGGATAATGATATTTCAGAGCATGCAATTTATTTTGAACTTTTTTCGGCCTCCATTGAAAATCCCACAGAAAAAGTCAATTCCTCTGCTGACCTTACTACCATAGAAATTATTGCAGACGATAGCTCGTACACTATTAAAAGCAACTCTTCAAATACAATTCTTGATGCTGCATTAAACAAAAAAATTGATGTTCCCTATTCTTGTCAAGGTGGAGTTTGTTGTAGTTGTATTGCTAAAATCACTGAAGGATCAGCTGCTATGGCTAGCAATCAAGTTTTAACAGATGAAGAGGTTGCAGATGGATTAGTTTTAACCTGCCAGGCTGTGCCATCCTCGTCAAAGGTAGTTGTCAATTATGATGACGTTTAACCCATTTTAGACTGTCCTTAGTTTTTTGTAATGCTCAAATAATTTTTGCGCAGAAACCTCGGTGCTCCAGTTTTTTAATATGGTCTGACGAATTTGTTTTGATTCCAAAACACTTGGGTTTTCAAAGACGTTTTTAATAATTTCTCTCAAAGAACTTATGGATCCTTTTGGATATAAAAAGCCGTTTTTATTGTGTTCGATTACCTCGGAATGAATCCCTACCTGCTCGGTTGCTATTGTAATACATCCACAGGACATAGCTTCTAAACAGACCAAAGAAAACCCCTCGGTGTAAGAGGCTATGATAACCCCAGAACTGTTCTGATAGTACCAGTTCATTTGATTGGTTTGCGAAATAACTTGAATCTGATTTTCTACAGCATTATTCCTCGCTATTGTTATGATTTCTTGAGCATATTGTTCAGAATCTACGGTCCCAATAAATTGTAGTTTCCATCCTGGGTTTTTGTGTAACAAAGGTGAGGCAGCTTCTACTACATCGCGTTGTCCTTTGGATTTTCTGATACGTCCTACCACACTTATTATTTTATCTTTTGGAGTTGCAAGGGGGGGGTTGGGTTGAAAATAGTTTGTGTCAACTCCATGCCCTATTGTGGTGGTTTCTGTTTTTAAATTTTGACTCATTTGCTTGCTCAAACTTATCCTTGAATCAGCTTTAGACATCAAATAATAGGTAAATCGAGAAGGTTCAGAATCAGCGTGACGAGTACAAATTAATTTGAATTTCCCTCCAAAAAAACGCAGGATTAATGCCAATAACATTTCATTGTTCCTATGCGTATGAATTATCGTTTTGTTTTCTGAAAATACTGCATTTAAAACTTTAATAAAAGAAATTCTATGGCTTGAAATTCCATAACCAAACACTTTTGTTTCTTCAAATTTATTCAAACAAGGAACAATGCTTTCGACACTTCGTGTAACACCTGTGGTTTTAAAATGAAAATGAAAATGAATAATCATATGTTGAGTTTTTAAAACAATATGCTGTTAATTTCATTTTGAAAAGCAACTAAAAAACAGATTGTGAAAAACAGCTCCACAAGCCATTTTCTTTTAAAGCTTTCAAAATACTGTGTTGACAAAATTGAAGTGCCCATAAGAAAGGAAACCCAAGAAATCACATTCCCACTCCCGCCAAAAAGAATAATTATTATGCTCGAAAGTAAAATCAAAATGGTGCTGTAAAAATTAACTTTTTGGGGATTACGGCTGTAAATCAACATTCTAAAATATTTTAAAACAACCAAAGTTATCGTTATGATTACGAAAAACAAACCCAGACTTTCTGAGTAAAGCTCACTCCACAGAAAAGAAAAATTACTGGGAATCACGTTGGCGGTTTGCAAAGATGGAAATTTTGGGATAAGAATAAACAGGGATAGCCAAATAACACTGATACAGAAAACAGGAAGTAGGGTAATGAATATGTTTTTAAAATTCAATTGTCCCTTAAAATAAAGTACTCCCCATATGGTTAGATAAAAATAAAAAAAGTCAACTTTAAAAAATATGGAGAAAACCAACCAAAAGCCAGCATTGAAAATAAAGTTATTGCTGTTTGTGTTAGCATCAACTTTTATGATGTTTATGAAGCTAAGCCATAAAAGTAAAGAGGCTATCCAAAGCCACAAATCCCATCGATTAATCGGCAAAATCCAAAAAAACAAGGAAAATAATAGTAAATGGTAGCTCCCAGTTTGGAACAAAAGTTGTCTTCTTACTGTCCATTCAACAAATATTAAACTAATGACAGATAATATGCCTGCTACACTCAACTTTAAAGTACTCCCTTCTAAAGAGTTGTTGAGCAAAATAGTTTTGTTATGCGAGTTTACTGCTAACAAAAGCAGTGTAAAAGCAATGAAATAGCCCAAGAAGGTAGTTTTACCAAAGATTCTTGTAAACATGGTTTTTTCAGTTAAACTTTGAATTTTGTTTGCCCACTAAATTTCTCTGATCACAAATCATAACATAAATGTAAACAATGTTTGGTAGAGCAACCAACAATAATTTTACAAGATTGAACCTTCGTTTATCAGGCATAAATTTCAAACAGTTTTAAAATCCTAGTTCAATCAAATTCATTTTTAGCAAAAAGAACTTTTAGTTTGTGAAGCCCTATTTTCTTATATACTTCTTTTCCGTTAAAAGCAGCAAAACAATACCATCTGTTTTTGATGCTTTAAACAAACCAGTGGTTCGAATAAAAAAACGAGCTTTGAGTTCTACTAATTTTTCTTTTTTGATGTTAAAATCATCCAAAAATTCTTGTCTAACTTTTCCAAACCCTCTGAACCAATTTGACTTATTTTCTTGATGAATTACGGTTAACCAGGAGGGCTTGCCTTTAACTCTTGTAATTTTATCTTCAAATTTCCAATAATTATGTCCTCTAAACCATACGGTCTCAAAATCATCTGAAACAGATTCAATAAGACTTATGTAAGGATTGAATAAATGTCTCATTCTGCCTAATTTAACCTTATCTCCTGTTTGCATTTCATAACCATCAAATATCAACTGCCATGAATTTTTGTCTATCAAACATACTCTGAACCAAGCCTACGTAATTCATGTGTAAGCTATCATAATTGTCCTGTCTAGAGGTAATGATGTAATCCGTTGTGTTTAATTCTTTAATTTTTTCTTTAATAGAAGGCAAAAAATTATCCATTCCATCAATAAAAAAGGATAGTAAATTATCAAAATTGTAGCTTGTTATTTTTTCTTTGTAAATCTCTGGAGTGTTGGTGTCCAAAAACACTAACCATTTAAAGTTCTGATTTTTCTGATTTTTTACCGAAGGTAAACAGTAGTTTTCAAATAATGTAAATCTGTTTTTTAACGACGTCTCTGTTAAAACCTCTTCAGAGTTTTTTGCTGTTTTCCAATCTGCCCTCCATAGATTAAAACGAGTGATAATAAAATACTGAAACATATTTACTTCTTTAATTAGTGTTTTTTTTGCCTTTATTTGGGGTTGATTTATTACAATTCTTGATATTACTTCCTCTTTAACTTGGATATTATTTTGTTTTAAACAGGACAAATTTAATGTTAAATACACCGTTCGTGCTAACTAAACATTTAATTACTCAAAAACTAGAAGTTTTTTTAATACTAAAATCCATTAAAACATTGATTTTCCTCACTGCTTTTTTTAACTTTGCAACAGAATTAATATTTTACAAAATGAAAGAATTTTTTGAAGCTATTGCGTGGTTATTTGAAGAGGTTTTGTTTTTGCCTTACAACGTCTTAAGAGAACTCGAATTAAATAACTGGTGGTTAGCAAATTCAATCAACTGGATTTTTGCAATCGTTATCTTTTCTTTATTGATTTATTGGACCCATCAGCTAAAGATTTTTAACGACAAAGGGGAAGAAAATAAAGATCCTTCTGCACACTCTTTTTTATAAATCGAATCCTAAATCTTTTCGATAGTACATTCCTTGAAAATCAATTTTTGCTAAAGCTTCATAGGATTGTTTAAGAGCTTCATTGTGGTCTTCTCCAAAAGATGTTACCGCTAAAACCCTTCCTCCTGAAGTTATTACTGTTCCGTTTTCTATTTGAGTACCTGCATGAAAAACAGTACTTGTTTTTACTTCAGATATCCCTGTGATTTTTTTCCCTTTTTCATAAGCTTCTGGATATCCTCCCGAAACCGCCATAATGGTAGTTGCTGTTCTGGGGTCAATTTGCAATTGGTGTTGGTCTAAGGTTTGAGCTCCAACCGCTTTAAACAGTTCTACCCAATCGTTATGGATTCTTGGAAAAACAACCTCAGTTTCTGGATCTCCCATCCTTACATTGTATTCAATCACAAAAGGGTCTTCGCCAACCTTAATGAGTCCAATAAAAACAAAGCCTTGGAAAGGTAAGTTGCTTTTTTGAAACCCATCCATTGTTGGTTTGATTATTCGGTCTTCTATTTTCTTGATAAACTCTGGAGAAGCAAAAGGGACTGGTGAAATGGCTCCCATTCCTCCAGTATTAAGTCCTCTATCTCCTTCTCCAATACGCTTGTAATCTTTGGCCATAGGAAGTGTCAAGTAGTTTTTCCCATCTGTCAAAACAAAGCAAGACAACTCTATTCCGTTTAGAAATTCTTCAATAACAACTTTTTTTGAAGCATGTCCAAATTTTTGCCCAACCAACATTTCCCTCAATTCATTTTGTGCATCCGCCAAGCTTTCCATAATTAATACCCCTTTCCCTCCTGCTAATCCGTCTGCTTTCAATACATAAGGTGCTTTCATTGTTTCCAAAAAACGACAACCTTCTTCTACTGTTTCTTTTGTAAAACTATCGTATCGTGCTGTTGGAATGTTATGGACTTTCATAAATTCTTTGGCAAACTCTTTGCTTCCCTCTAGGGTTGCGGCTGCTTGCTGAGGCCCCACAACGGTAATTCCTTGTAATTGTTCGTCTCCTAAAAAGAAATCATGAATTCCTTTGACCAAAGGGTCTTCTGGACCCACAATTACCATGCTGATGCTATTGGCGAGTACAGCTTCTTTGATGGCTTTAAAATCGGTTACCCCAATGGAAAGGTTTGTCGCAATTTCGTGAGTTCCTGCATTTCCTGGAGCTACAAAAAGTTGCTTACATTGTTTGCTTTGGGCTAATTTCCAAGCAATGGTGTGTTCGCGACCGCCGCCGCCAATGATCAAAATATTCATCTGTTTGTTTTTACCCCGCAAATATAAAAAGACTACAGGATATGTACCCCGTTGTTTGAAAGAAAGAGTTAAACTCTAAAATTTTTGCTTCTGCTTAAATTAATTTATGAATAATCAACAAAAAGCCTTTGTTCACTTTTTATCCTTTTTCCTTGAGGTCAGTTCCTCTGGGTTTATCATTTTCTTGAAGTACAATCTTGGAATGTAAAAATTTTGCAGCAGCAGCAGAATCATTCACTTTTGAGGCTGTCCGTTCTAACATTTCTGATTCAAAAGCATTCAATACACTTATTGTGTTTATTATTTAAACGGCCTTTCTTTCCGAATCGTATCTTTTTTAAATCCTCTTTTTTAAAATTTTGTTCCAACGATACGCTCGGATAAACTTTCCTTGGTTTTGATTGACCAAAAAAGGTTGTTGATCCCATTTTGCTTTTTGATACCCCTTCAATAACCTGAAAAAGACGAGAATACTTCTTTTTTGGAAAGCATTTTTCAAACTCGCCAACAAGGTAAGGGTTTTTCCATATCGTAAGACATAAAATGCGGCACCTTGCAGTTCATCTGCTTTTTGTGCATATCCGGCTCCTAACGGCCTTAAATGTTTCACGTGTATATTTTCAAGGGTTTTTACTTCAAATCCGTAATATCGCGCCAAAAGCTCGTCAACCGTGTCCCAGCCCATCGCTGGAAGAAGACCTCCGATCTTTAAATAACATTCTTTCGAATAGGCCTTAAAAGCCCCTCGAACATGATTTTGTTCCATAGGATGGTTTAGCTTCCATATGCCTAGGGTATCTAACTCATAACAAAAGCCTCCTGCGATTCCAGTTTTTTTGTCTTTAAAAACATCCATCAAAATCTCAAAGTAATTTATTGGTAAAAGGAGGTCGGCATCCATTTTTACAATTACATCAAATGGGTTTTTCAGTTTTTTGTATCCGGCTAAAAAAGCATTTATTACTTTAGTTCCAGGTAAATGTTCTTTCAATGAATTGTGATTGATGTAGGTGATGTTTTTATGTTTTGTTTCAAATCGCTGCATAATTTCTTCTGTGTCGTCCGTTGAATTATCATTTACCAAAAGGATTTCAGATGCAGGAATAGTTTGTTCACACAAAGTCTGAAGCATTCCCGCTAAGAACTTATCTTCGTTATGAGCCGGTATTATTACGCTGTATTTTTTCAAAACTTTTTATTGGAAAAAATTGGACTGTAATACGGACGTTCAACTCCTGATTCAGCTGTAGCAATTGGAGTAATTGGATTGTCAAGTTGATGCTCCTCTAAGATTTTTACTGCTAAATCAAACCAACTCATTATTTGCTCATCCGAAAAATGATACACTCCTTTTGGCGGTTCTTTTAAAATCAACCGCATGATAAACGCTGCCAAATGATCGACATTTGTCGGAGTTCCTATTTGATCATTCACAACAGAGAGTGCTTCTCCCTTTTTGGCTTTATTCAAAATTGCACTGTAAAAATTTGACCCTAGTGTTTTGCTGTACAGCCAAGAGGTCCGAATAATATAAAATGCTCTTGCATTTTGCTGAATCTCCTGTTCCCCCATTAATTTACTTTTCCCATATTGATTCAAAGGGGCGGTAATATCCGATTCTAAATAAGGCGATTTTTTGTTACCATCGAACACATAGTCTGTAGAAATGTGGATAAGAGTAATTTGATTTTGATTACATACGTGAACAAGTTTTTTAACTGCTTCAACATTTATGGCTTGTGCTTGGTCTACTTCTTGTTCTGCCTTTACAACATTGGTGTAAGCCGCACAATTAATGCAACAATCAAATTGTTTGTTTTTCAAAAAACCTGCAATCGCTTTTGAGTCTGTAATATCAAATTCGTCTCGTCCACAGAACACCCAATGATCTTTACTCAAACGAGCTTTTTCTTTAAGGGTGGTTCCTAGTTGTCCTTTGGCTCCTGTTACGAGAATTTTTTTCACTGAATGCTGTTTTTAAAACTCTTCCAAAGGGTATCTTTTTCACTCAAAATTTTGTCTTTTTCTGGTATGCGCCAGTCGATATTGAGTCCTGGGTCGTTGTACAAAATCCCTCCCTCTGTTTGAGGATGATAATAAGCGTCTGTTTTGTAAAAAACGACAGCATCAGGGCTGAGTACTGCATAACCATGTGCACATCCTTTGGGTACAAATAATTGTTCTTTATTTTCTTGGCTCAACTCAGCTGTAACAACAGCTCCATGTGTTTTGCTGTTTTTTCTCAAATCTACAACGACATCTAAAATCATCCCTTTTAAAGCACGAACAAGTTTCGCTTGTGCAAAAGGTTCTTTTTGAAAATGTAATCCTCGAATTACACCATAGGTGGAATAAGCTTCATTATCCTGAATGGGATTAAAAGAGAGTTGAGTTGCTTGTTCAAAACGTTCTTTTTGAAAACTCTCGTAAAAATAGCCTCTAGAATCTTGATAAACTTTTGGTTTGATCAACCAACACCCCTCTATTTTCGTTTGAATTACTTTCATACTAATTCGAAATCAATGACTTTAAATAATCCCCATAAACAGTTTCTTTAAGTTCTTCTGCCAAAAGACTTAACTGTTCTTGGTCTATCGCTCCAGAGTGATATGCTGCGGCTTCAATAGCACCGACCAAAATACCTTGTCTGGACTGAACAACTTGTACAAACTGACTGGCCTCCATCAAGGATTCAATCGTTCCCGTATCCAGCCATGCTGTTCCGTGATCTAAGACTTCCACATGTAAGCGCTCTTCTTCCATGTACAATCTGTTGAGATCCGTAATTTCAAGTTCTCCTCGTTTACTGGGTTTTAATTTTTTTGCTTTTTCTACTACTTTGCTGTCATAAAAGTAAATTCCAGGAACAGCATAAGAAGACTTTGGATGAGTCGGTTTTTCTTCTATGTCTATTGCCTTTTTATTGGAATCAAATTGAACTATTCCATAACGGTGTGGATGCTTTACTTTGCTGGCAAAAATCATTCCGCCATCGTAAGAGGCATGCTTTTTTAATTGCTCAATAAAACGTGTTCCATAAAATAAATTATCTCCTAAAATTAAAGCTACGGGGCCATTGTTTATGAACTCTTCTCCTAAAATAAAGGCCTGTGCTAAACCATTTGGTTCTGCTTGTTCTTTGTATGAAAAACTACACCCTATTCTAGAACCGTTTCCCAAAAGTCTTTGATACAACGGGAGATCTTGTGGAGTGGTTATGATCAAAATTTCATGAATCCCTGCTTCAATTAAAGTTGCAAGAGGGTAATAAATCATCGGTTTATCATAAATGGGCATAAGCTGTTTACTTACTGCTTTGGTCAACGGATACAAGCGTGTTCCCTTTCCTCCTGCTAAGATTATTCCTTTCATAATTCTTGTTTTATTTTCTTTTGGCAAGGTAGTGCTCCACTGTGATTTTTAATCCTTCTTCAAAAGGTGTTTGAGGAGTCCATTTTAAATCATTTTTAATTTTAGTTGCATCAATAGCATATCGGTAATCATGCCCCAGCCGATCGGTAACATGAGTTATTAATTTAGAATACGACTCGCCATTTGTTCGGGGTTCAATTTTATCTAAAATACTTATTACCGAAGCACATAGCTCAAGATTGGTTTTCTCATTATCTCCACCGACAGCATAGACTTCCCCCAAAACTCCTCTTTCAAAAACGATTTGAATTGCCTTACAATGGTCTTTTACAAAAAGCCAATCTCTAATGTTTTCTCCTGTGCCGTAAATTGGAATCGATTCTTCTTGAATTGCTTTTCTAATAATCGTTGGTATCAATTTTTCGTGATGTTGATTTGGCCCAAAATTATTGGAACAATTTGTGGTCACTACAGGTAAACCATAGGTGTGAAAATAACTTCGAGCTAAATGATCTGAGGCTGCTTTGGATGCGCTGTAAGGGCTGTTGGGGGCGTATGGTGTTTTTTCTGTAAAAGCTCCTTCTGGCCCTAAAGCCCCATAAACTTCGTCTGTAGAAATATGATGAAAACGGGCTGAATTGAAAGCTGGTTTCACCTTTTGATTATCGTCTAACCAACTTTTTCTGGCAGCTTCCAAAAGCTGAAAAGTTCCCATAATATTAGTTTCAACGAATGCCTGTGGCCCACTAATTGAATTGTCAACATGTGATTCTGCAGCAAAATGAATAACCCCTTGAATATTGTTCTCACAAAAAAGTTTTTCTAAAAGAGTTGAATCACAGATATCTCCTTTTACGAAAGAAACCTGTGTGTTCCCTTTCCATCGATCAAGAGCTTTTGGATCAGCCGCATATGTTTTTTTGTCTAAAATCAAAAGGTTTTGATCTGGCTTTATTTCTATCAAATAATCTGCGAAATTGGAGCCAATAAACCCCAACCCTCCTGTTATTAGTATTGTTTTCATTTGTGTTTTTTAATCCTTTTTTTGTAAGGCGTCTGCTATTTTACGATCGTTAGACAAACGCGGAACTTTGTTTTGTCCTCCTAATTTTCCGATAGATTTCATGTAGGCTTCAAATCCTTGTTTTGCAACTGGTTTGATCACAAGTTTCCTGAGAACTTTTCCTTGAATCAAATCTTGATAATAAACGTTCTGTTTCTCCATTTCTTGATCCAATACCTTTTCAAAAGCTTCAATATCATTTGGGGGAAGATCAAATTCAATGCACCATTCGTGGTAGGGTAAGCCCTTTTCTGGTTTCACTTGGGGAGCAACTGTAAACTCACGTACACGAATGTCGGTGCCCTCTGTTGCTTTTTTGAGAGCCGTTTCTACCTCTTTGCCGATTACATGTTCTCCAAAAGCAGAAATAAAATGTTTTATTCTACCCGTAACAACCAATCGAAAAGGGGTCTTTGACACAAAAAGAACAGTATCCCCGATGTTGTATGCCCAAAGCCCTGCGCTAGTCGAAATGATAAGGGCATAATTTACTCCCAGCTCTATTTCGTGAAGCAAATAGCGTTTTGGGTTTTCTTGTTGAATCTGATCAACTCGAATGAATTCATAAAAAATATCGTTGTTTAACAACAATAGCAATCCATCTTGTTCTGTAAGGTCCTGATAAGCAAAAAATCCTTCGGATGCTGGAAAAAGTTCTATTGTGTCAACTTTTCGCCCAATAAGATTGTTAAATACACTTTTGTAGGGTTCAAAATTAACTCCACCATAAACCAAAAGTGAAAAATCTTTAAATATGTCCCCAACATTTTTGTTTGTTTTTTTTTTTAATTTTTCAAAATACATTTTAACCCAGGAGGGTATTCCTCCAATTAGAGTCATGTTTTTTGTTAAAGTTTCCTCAACAATTGTGTCTACTTTATGCTCCCAATCTTCAATGCAGTTTGTTTCCCAACTGGGCATTCTACTTTTTTGTAAATACCGAGGAACATAATGTGCGACGATTCCCGATAAACGCCCCAAAGCAACCCCATTTTTATCTTCTAGCTTGGGACTCCCTTGAATAAAAATCTGTTTCCCTTTTAAAAAGCCTGTTTTTCCTGTTCTGTAAATATAATTTAGCAATGCATCCCGTGCAGCAGTTATGTGAGTAGGCATTGACTCTTTGGTAATTGGAATGTATTTGGCCCCTGATGTTGTTCCGCTTGTTTTAGAAAAATAGATTGGCTTTCCGGGCCACAGTATGTCCTCTTCTCCTGCAACCATTCGATCAATGTAAGGACTCAATTCTTCATAATCCCTTATGGGTACAAATTGAAAGAAATCCGCGGGAGTCTTTATCGATCTAAAATTATGATCTCTTCCAAAGGTTGTTTCTCGAGCAGTTGCAATCAGTTTTTGAAAGGTTTTTTCTTGGGATTCAATCGGGTTTTTTATCCACTTTTGATTTCTTCTGAAAATTATCGTAGCAAAAAGTTTTGCTGCTATTTGCTTCATATGCTATTTTTTAGAAAAGTCAATGAAGTTCTCGGGATTCATAGGGTATCCATCACTCCAAAGTTCAAAGTGTAAATGCCAGCCTGTTGTAAATTCTCCCGTATTTCCAGCTGTAGCAATAACTTCTCCAGGTTTCACAAAATCTCCTTGTTGCTTACTTAAAGAAGCATTGTGCTTGTATGCAGAAATTAATCCATAGGGGTGTTCAATAATAATCACATGTCCTGTTCCTGAGGTCCATTCCGAAAAAATTACTGTTCCTTCGGCTACTGCTTTAATGGGGTCATTTTCTTTGAGAACGATATCTACTGCATAATGTTTGTTTGCAGGGTCATAAACTTGAGATAAACTACCTTGAGCTGGTGGAAAAAGAACAAAATCAACTTTGTTTTTTGAGTTTCCGGGGAGATTGTATTTATCTTCTTGATCAACTATTGCCCTGAGTAAAGAATCATCTACACTTGTTGAAACAATTTCTTTTGATTTTTTTTGAAAACTATCGAACTCTATTCTGCTTTCTTCTAGGTCATCGGATTTCAGATCACCCACCAAAACTCTTTGAATCGAATTTAGGTAGCGAATGGACTGATTGTAAGCTCTGCTTAAAGAATCTAGCTTAAAAGCATTTTCTGCGGTTTGAGCTCGCATCTCCGTAGAGGAATAGCCGGGCATAAATTCTTTTAATGGGGTTGAAGCTATCAAAAGAAAAGTTCCTACAACAAAGATTGAAATCAAAAGAACAGAAATAATCATTACGTTCAGTCGAGTCAATCGAAAATACATTTGCTCTTCGAAAGTCTCTTCGTTTAAAACTACTAATCGATACTTGTTTAAAAGTTTTTGCTTGAGTTTTTCCCTTTTATCCGGTGTTCTTTTCATGGTGTTGTACAAATATAAAGAAACCCTCGATTAAAAATTACTGTTTTCCTTCCACAAAATGTAGATTCGCTATAATTTTTATTTTTACATTTGTTAAAAATCAATTATATGATAAGCTTAATAACTTTTTTAGGAATGATAGGAGGTCCACAAATAATCCTCATCGTTATTGTCGTTTTATTACTTTTTGGTGGTAGAAAAATTCCTGAACTGATGCGTGGTCTTGGAAGCGGTATCAAAGAATTCAAAAAAGCAACCAAAGAAGAAGAAGAAGAAGATTCTTCAAAAATTGAAAAGAAGAAAGATTAATTAGCTTCTTTAGTAGCTTGACTAAAAGTCGATATGATTGTGTTTAATTCAAACATGTAATCTCGCTTTCTTGCTGAAGGAGCAAAAGCAAAGCCTTCTACCACTATCCATTTTTTATTTAGTTCATCCTTAAGCATGTAGTTAACAAAAGGACCTGCCATAAAATCTTTTTTAACTTCCCACATCCCTTTTGTTAAATAAACCTCTTTATCGTCCAAAGTCGTTTTGTAAAGATACGGAAGATAAGCTTCCTCTGTTATCATATGGCTCCCGGGTAATCTGCCTGGAACATAGGCCTTGCCTATGGAGTCTCTAATTTTTACAATCTCATTCATGGGGTTTGATGAAAAATCTTTTAAAGGCAGTGTGTAAGCTATCAAATTAAGGGTTCCTTTTTGAATTTGTTTTTCAATCCAAATAAAATTGACCGTGTCTTTTACGGTCTTGTAGGCCGATGGATAGGTTAAACTGAAATTAAAACGGTTTTCCAAACTACTGTCTTTTGATAAAGCCTTACCAATTCGCCTCAGTTTTTCTTTTCGTTCATTTTCTTGAAATAAACCCTGTATTAGTTGTTTGTTTTCTCGAACATATTCTTTCATAATTTCTTCATCTTCTCCTCTAAATGAAGCGACTATTTGGGGGCGGGCATATGGGTTTTGGATCAGCTCAAAACGAGCTAAACTGTCTTTTTTAAACCAAAGTATGTTTCTGCTGTTTCTGGCAAAACCATCAAAGTTTTTGGGAAGTAACTGTTTTAAGGAAAATCTTGGTTCATTCATGGGAAGACCTTCGTACTCTGAAGCAAATTCTTTACGAACTACTTCTCCTAAATCCCCGTTCCATTGAGCATTGCTCATTACAACAGTAACATGATTTAAATTTCCGTTTGAATCAGGAACATAACGCTCTGCCTTCTTGGAAGAGCATCCTAATAAAACTAATGTTAGAGCAAAAAGGAGTTTTTTCATAATACCAATTCGTTTCTTATTTATTAAGACAAACAAAAATCATTCCAAAGAAAGATGCTTTGAAAAGGTCTTAAATTCAATCTCTTAAAGCTGCAATCCCCGGCAAATCTTTGCCTTCAAGACTCTCTAGCATGGCGCCGCCCCCCGTTGAAACATAACTTACTTGATTTTGAAAACCAAATTGTTTTACTGCCGCAACAGAATCTCCACCCCCTACAAGTGAAAAAGCTCCTTTTGCTGTGCTTTCAGCAATCGCCTCTCCTAATGCAATTGTTCCTTTTG
>Ga0206677_10001003_pt1 | contig 26626 bp, 23 predicted proteins | sample M130m12015metaG_FD_155475 | JGI IMG/M metagenome (GOLD analysis project Ga0206677, IMG submission 155475) | Ammonia-oxidizing marine archaeal communities from Monterey Bay, California, United States - M1 30m 12015 | ecosystem: Environmental > Aquatic > Marine > Intertidal zone | place: USA...
ATAATACAAATTAATCTTTTGGTAGATACAATTTTTGCTTCTCTTTTACAAACTGGAAGCCCGACATGGCTTTATGTTTCAGATAGGTTGATACAACTGCCCATGGGTATTTTTGCTATAGCAATTGGCACAGTTTTGTTGCCTACTCTTTCTAAAATAAATATTGAAAATAACTTGAATGAGTTTGCTCACCAGGTAAAAAAAGGTCAAAAGTTTGTAATTTATATTGGAATACCATCATTTATAGGCCTCTCATTATGTGCAAATGATATTTTGAGCACTATTTTTTTGAGAGGTGAGTTTTATGAAAATGATGTATATCAATCGTCTAGAAGTTTGATGGCCTTTTCTGTAGGGCTTCCATTTTTTATGCTTATGAAAGTTCTCACCCCAGCATTTTTTGCTAGGAAAGATACTAAGACACCTATGTATATTGCTTTACTCTCTCTTTGCTTGAATGCATCTTTAAATTATATTTTGGCGTTTGTTCTTGGCTTTGGTCATGTTGGGATAGCTATTGGCAGTTCCATATCTGCGATTATCAGTGTATTGGTAATGGAGGCTATTTTGATAAAACAAAATATTGTTCATTTGCAAAGCCCATTCAATAGATATAATGCTTCAATTCTTGTGTCCTCATTATTTTTAATCAGTTTTCTATATGGATTCTCTGAAATAATAAACTTTTCAACATTGAATCAACTCGAAAAAGTCTTTTATCTAACTATTGAAATTTGTTTCTCAGTAATTATTTATCTTGGGGTCACTAAAATTATTAATGGCAATAGTATAAAAGGAATGTTTAATTAGTTATGTATTTAATTAGAGGTAAGCATAATTTAGATTTTTTTAAGGCTCAAGATTTTACTAAAGAACCCCTGCATGGAACCATTGGGAATTTTGATGGCATGCATTTAGGCCATCAAGCAATTCTTAGTAATATTAAAAACTCTGCTATTAAAACCAATGGCAAAACTGTAGTTTTTTTTACAGAACCTCATGCTTCAGAGTTTTTTGCTAGTATGAAATCCAATAATGAGGTTCCGCCAAGGCTATGTCCATGGAGAGAGAAGTTCAAATTGCTTGATAATTTTGGGATTGATTTTGGATTTTTTTTAAAATTTAATAATTCCCTTAGACAAATGACCCCCGAGGAGTTTATTCAAAATATTCTTGCTCCAATGAAACTATCCTCATTAACCATCGGCGATGACTTTAGGTTTGGGGTTAATAGGCAGGGTGATTTTAACTTACTTCATAGATGGGGCATCAATAACAATATTGAAGTTTCTAATACTGAGACTTTTAAATATTTAGATGAAAGAGTGAGTAGTACCAGAATAAGAAAGGCAGTCTCTGATAATAACTTTGATTTAGCAAATGATCTTTTAGGAAGACGATATACTTTTTCGGGAAAGATTGTACATGGTCAACATCTAGGAAGAACAATAGATGTTCCAACTGCTAACTTGTGGCTCCCAAAGCAGAAATTACCAATATCTGGAGTCTATGCAGTTCAATGTATGCTAAATGGGGCATTGCTTGATGGGATTGCAAATATGGGCATACGTCCAACAGTGGGTGGAACCATGCCAGTATTAGAGGTTCATCTCTTTAATTTTTCACAAGATATATATGCACAAAGGTTAGAAGTAGATTTTAGGCACAAAATTCGTGAAGAAAAGAAATTTAAGAATCTAGACATGTTAAAATCACAGATTAAGAAGGATATAGCGTTAGCAAAAACACTTTTACAAAAATAATATGACAATTAACTATCGGGATACATTAAATCTTCCTCAAACAGAATTATCCATGAAGGCAGGACTACCTAAAAAAGAGCCTGAGATTTTAGATTTTTGGGATGACATTGGGCTATATGAAAAAATCCGCCAACAAAATCTTAATAATAAAAAATTTATACTTCACGATGGACCTCCCTATGCAAATGGAGCTATTCACTTAGGCCATTCCGTAAATAAAATTCTTAAAGATATAACTATTAAGTCTAAGACTTTGCAGGGGTTAGATGCTCCCTACGTTCCAGGATGGGACTGTCATGGGCTACCAATTGAACTTAACGTTGAAAAAAAGCATGGAAAGAGAAGTGAGCTTGTTCAGAATAAGAAAATGTTTCAAGAGGCCTGCAAGGAATATGCTCTTACTCAAATCGAGAGTCAAAAAAAAGATTTTATTAGATTGGGTGTTCTGGGTGAGTGGGATAATCCTTACAAGAGTTTAGACTCATCTTTTGAAGCAAATGCAGTTCGCGCCTTAGGAAGAATATATGAGGCTGGGCATATAGAAAAAGGTGAAAAACCTGTTCATTGGTGCCAAGATTGTGGATCTGCTCTTGCTGAGGCAGAGGTTGAATATCAGGACAAAACCTCTAAATCTATTGACGTTGCATTTAAAGCAAATGAGCAATCCCTAAAGAAATTAAATGAAGTATTTGCAACAAATATAGTTGATGGCATTTCATTCGTAATATGGACAACTACGCCATGGACTATTCCATCTAATGTTGCGGTATGTATAAATCCTGAATTAGATTATGCGCTAATTAAATTAGATGGTAAGCATTTGGTTATTGCTGAAGCTATGATTGAGCTATGTATGGAAAGGTGGGGCACTACTTCAGAATTAGTCTCAAAAACATTAGGAAAAAACCTGGTTGATATTTCTTTGATACATCCTTTTATTGAGAGGAATTCAGAATTACTTCATGGGGACCATGTCACTACAGAAGCAGGAACAGGTTGTGTACATACAGCGCCAGCACATGGCTTGGATGATTATTTTATTTGTAAAAAACATGGCATTGAAACGTTCAAAGCACTGAATAGCAAAGGTTTTTTTAAGGAAGAATTTGAATTTATTGCTGGTCTGCCAGCCTCAAAGGCTGACCCACTGGTTATTGAAAAGCTAAATGAAGTAAAAGCATTAGTTAATTGTGAAGACTTTCATCACTCATACCCGCACTGTTGGAGGCACAGATCCCCGCTAATTTTTACCTCAACTGCTCAATGGTTTATTTCTATGAATAAATCAGGACTATTGAATGAGGCTCTTCAAAGCATATCTGGAGTTTCATGGGAGCCATCATGGGGAGAGCAAAGGATAGAAGGGATGTTAACTGATAGGCCAGATTGGTGCATATCAAGGCAAAGAAATTGGGGAGTGCCAATAACACTAGTTGTTCATAAAGAATCAGGTGCAATTCATCCAAATCAATCAGAGCTATTTAAACAATTTGCTAATTTAATTGAAGAAAATGGTATATCTTCATGGGAATCACTAGATCTTAATGAATTCATAGATGATGGAGATTCATATATTAAGATCACAGACTCATTAGACGTTTGGTTCGACTCAGGTGTTACTCATTTTGCTGTTTCTGAGCAAAGGTTTGAAGAAGGTATTGTTGCTGATTTATATCTCGAAGGCTCGGATCAACATAGAGGCTGGTTCCAATCATCACTTTTAACAAGCATTGCAATGAATGGAAGGGCTCCTTATAAAGCAGTTCTAACACATGGATTTGTGGTTGATGAAAACGGAAGAAAGCAATCCAAATCTCTTGGTAATGTAGTTTCACCTCAGAAGGTTTGGGATTCACTGGGGGCAGACATCTTAAGATTATGGGTTGCATCTGCAGATTTTAGAAGTGAGATGGTTGCATCTGATGAAATTCTTAAGAGAGTATCAGACCAATACAGAAGAATAAGAAATACATTTAGATTTATTTTAGGAAACTTAAATGATTTCGATGAAAGTAAGAAAATAGTATTTGAAGATCAAATCGAGTTAGATAAATGGATTGTGCTTGAGACATCTAAATTGCAAGAAGATGTTTTAAAGTTATATGAGTCATACTCATATCATAATGTTGTTCAAAAAATTCATAACTTTTGTGTGAACGAATTAGGAGGCATTTATTTAGATATAGTTAAGGACAGGCTCTATACCTGTAAAGATTCTTCTCATGCAAGACAGTCTTGCCAAACAAGTTTGAATTATGTTTTAAATACCATGGTCAGATTAACTGCACCTATTCTATCTTTCACCTCAGAAGAAATTTGGCAGACCCACCCCTCATTAAAAGGTCAAAATGAATCTATTTTCTTGTCAAAGTATTTTGAATCTAAGCAAGAAGGTGAGTGCGTAATTAGCTCATCAGACTGGGCTAGAATTTTTGAAATCAAAGACATAGTAAATCAATCTATTGAAAGATTAAGAAATGAAAATAAATTAAAAGGATCTTTGGATTCAAATGTGATTATTTCTGCAAACGAGGAAGATAAATCAATTCTCGACAAGCTTGGATCTGAATTACATTTTGTATTTATATCCTCCCAAGCCTCTGTTATAGATGGTGATACCCTGTCAATTCAGATCGATCAAATGTCTGATAACAAATGTACTAGATGTTGGCATAGGGATAGCACGGTTGGTGAGAGCAAAGATCATCCTGAAATTTGTTCAAGGTGCGAAGAGAATATTGATCAGTCAGGCGAGAGTAGGTCATTTGTTTAAGAAAAGATTTTATATAACTATTTTTTTTCTATTTATTTTAGATACTTTTACTAAGCAGCTTGCTCTTCAGTTTTTAGCTCAAGGCATATCAACAGACTTCCTGCCTTTTATTGATTTATATTTAACTTATAACTCTGGGGTAGCCTTTGGCTTTCTAGATCTTGGTGAAAAAAGTGTTTCTAATACTTTAACTTTCATTGGTTTTCTTATCACTCTTTATTTATTTAAATTAATCAAAGATGAGAGTGACTATAGAAAACAATTTTCATTATCCTTTATATGTGGAGGGGCAATAGGAAACATTGCGGATAGATTTATGGATGGTTATGTAACTGATTTTCTTCATCTAAAAATTAACGATTTTTCATTTTTTGTATTTAATATTGCTGATGCATCTATAACTATTGGTGCAGTATTATTAATTTATTTTGAATTCTTTAAAAAAGATCATTTAAACCATGAAACAAATTAAACTGGCAAACCCAAGAGGCTTCTGCGCGGGTGTCGATAGAGCAATAGATATTGTTAATAAGGCCTTAGAAAAATATGGAAGTCCTGTCTATGTTAAGCATGAAGTTGTTCATAATAAATTTGTTGTTGAAGATCTTAAAAGTAGAGGTGCAATCTTTGTTGAAGAGATTGAGGAGGTTCCAGATAACTCTTTAGTAATTTTTAGTGCACATGGTGTTTCACGAAAAGTTGAAGAAACAACAAAATTAAGAAAATTAGAATACTTTGATGCTACCTGTCCTCTTGTTACCAAAGTTCATATGGAAGTCATAAGAAATGCTAGGGCAAATAACGATATTATTTTAATTGGGCATGAAGGGCATCCTGAGGTTGAAGGAACTATGGGAAGGCACATTAAGAATGAATCCAGTAATATTTACTTAGTGCAGGATGAAAAAGAGGCAAAAAATATAGTAATTGATAAGCCAGAACAACTAGCGATCGTTACCCAAACAACTTTGAGTGTAGATGATACCAAATCAATTATTGATATCTTAAAAACAAGATTCCCTAAAATTAATATCCCTAAGAAGGATGATATTTGCTATGCAACTCAAAACAGGCAAGATGCTGTTAAACAATTAGCATTAGAATCAGATTTTCTGATTGTTGTTGGTTCAAGCAATAGCTCAAATTCAAACAGACTCCAAGAATTGAGTGAGAAGTGTGGTTGCAAGTCTGTTCTAATTGATAGTTTTGAAGATCTTGACCTTAGAGAGCTTGAAGGAAGGCAAAAGATAGCTATAACAGCCGGAGCATCTGCTCCTGAGTCAAGGGTTCAAGAAATAGCCCTTGCTGTTAAAGATTTTACAGGCGCATCTATAAGTGAACATGGAGTTGATGAGGAGAATATTTATTTTAAACTTCCTCCCGCACTTAGATAAATGATAATTAATAATCATCTGATAGCTGATATTAAATTCTTAGAATCTCCAAACTTTAATACAAGGCCAAAAGATGTCTCAATAAATCTTTTGGTAATTCATTCCATAAGTCTTCCGCCAAAGGTATATGGCAACAACCATATAGAAAACTTCTTTTTAAATAAATTAGATCACTCCTTAGATCCTTTCTATGAAGAAATTAGAGAATTAAAAGTATCAGCACATGTATTAATAAAAAGGGATGGAGAAATTATACAGTTCGTACCTTTTAATATGAGAGCTTGGCATGCTGGAGAGTCTTCCTTTGAGGGAAGGGGCAATTGTAATGATTACTCAATAGGTATTGAGCTTGAGGGTGCTGATGATGATGATTTTGAAGAGATTCAATATGATAAGCTTTGTGAAGTCACCATTGCTTTGCAAGATGAATATAAGAATATTACAAAGGAAAATATTAAAGGCCATTCTGATGTTGCACCCGGAAGAAAAAAAGATCCAGGGCTATTTTTTAAATGGGATAGGTACCTAGATAATGTATAAATTTAATAAAATGTTTGTCATGTTCTCTTTTGGTTTTGCATCTGGTCTTCCTTATATGATTATTATAAGTACCTCTACCGCATGGTTAAGAGATGTAGATGTTGATCTTGCATATATAGGTTTCTTTTCTTGGGTAACTTTTATGTATGCCTTTAAATTCTTATGGGCGCCATTGGTTGATAGATTCTCCATTCCATTTCTAAAAAAATATGGGCATAGAAAAAGTTGGATTGTTTTAATGCAGTTTGTAATTTTTATAAATCTATTAGTCCTTTCTAGCACTGACCCAAAAAATGATTTTATTTTTTTTAGTCTTATTGCATTTTTTATTGCTCTCGCTGGATCTATTCAGGATATTGCAATAGATGCATTTAGAATTGAATATGCAGATATAGGTGACCAGGGAAGTCTAGCAGCAACTTACCAATTTGGCTGGAGACTTGCTATCATTTTGGCTACATCATTCGCTTTAATATTTGCTGATATAAATGGTTGGTCCTTGACGTATAAAATAATGGCAGCTTCTATGGTCATTGGTTTGCTTGGCTTGATAGCATCGAAAGAAGAAAAAAATATACATCTAGGAAAGTTAAGTTTCTCAAAATCTATAACCGAACCCTTTATTGATTTTTTATCTAGGTTTGGTTTTTTTACAGCTGCAATGCTGTTGCTTATAATCGCCACTTATAGGCTAACAGATATTGTGATGGGGCCTATGGCAACTCCTTTTTATATAGACATGGGTTTCACTCTTACTGAAATAGGCTCAGTTGTTAAGATTGTTGCATTGCTTGCATCAATATTTGGAATATCAATGGGAGCATTACTATTAAAAAGGATAGGTATATATCAATCGCTCATGATAGGAGCTTTCTTGGTAATGCTTACAAATGTCTTTTTTTCATATGTTGCTATATCAGAAAAAAGTATTACTTCCTTGTCTATGATTGTTGCAATGGATAGTATTGCTGCAGGTATTGTGGGTACTGTAAATATTGCTTTTTTAACCAGCCTTGTTTCAAAAAAATATACAGGTTTTCAATATGCACTTTTAACAGGCTTTATGGCGGGACCAGGTTTTGTTCTAAAAGGCTTATCAGGTCTCTGGGTCAATTATCTTCAAGGGATATATGGAGATGATTATGGGTGGATGGGTTTTTATGTAACAACGTCGCTCTTGACCATGCCTGTAATTTTATTTTTATATTCCAATAGACACTTTTTGATTAAGCATGAAAACTCTATATAAAAATATTTTCTTTATATCTTTAGCTATCATTATGTGGCTTAGTGTTGTTCCAGCTGCTGATATTCCAAATATTGCTGCATTAAGTTTTTTAACTGATAAGGCTATTCATTTTCTTATATTTTTATATTTATCATCACTAGGAATTTTAAGCAGGTTCAAATTATCAAATCTCTATTTATTATTAGCCATTTTTAGCTTTGGGCTGCTTATAGAGATAATTCATTTTTATCATCCTTATAGATATTTTGAGTTAGCTGATCTTGCTGCAAATTCATTGGGGATTCTTCTGGCATCATTGATTTTTCGAAAAAAAGATTAAATTATCTATTGATTTATATTATTTCGACCTTAACTATTGTTTAAGTTAATAAACTAACTAAAATTCATAAAATTAATTTTTATTGGGAGATAAAAAATGAAATTAAAACCTTTACATGACAAAGTTCTTGTGAAAAGAACAGAAGAGGAAGCAACCTCAGCTGGAGGTATTATTCTTTCAGGTTCTGCAAAAGAAAAGCCTTCACAGGGTGAAGTTATAGCAGTTGGGCCTGGTAAAAAAACAGATTCAGGCGATGTAATGCCAGTAGGTGTTAGCGTTGGTGATACTGTGATATTCGGGCAGTATGGCGGAAATGAAATAAAACTAGATGGCGAAGATTTTCTCATATTAGGTGAGAGCGATATTTTCGGCGTTATTCAATAAGTAATTTAAATTAAGGGAGATATATAAATGTCAGCTAAAGATGTGAAGTTTGGAGATGGTGCAAGAAGTGAAATGCTTAATGGTGTAAACATCCTTGCAGATGCAGTAAAAGTAACATTGGGACCTAAGGGAAGAAATGTTGTACTTGATAAATCATTTGGAGCGCCAACAGTAACAAAAGACGGCGTTTCAGTTGCAAAAGAAATTGAGCTTGAAAATAAGTTTGAAAACATGGGGGCGCAAATGATTAAACAGGTTGCCTCTCAAACTAATGATGAAGCGGGTGATGGAACTACAACAGCTACTGTTCTAGCTCAATCAATTGTTAATGAAGGTAATAAAGCTGTAGCTGCAGGAATGAATCCTATGGATCTAAAAAGAGGCATAGATAAAGCTGTATTAGCAGCCGTTGAGCATGTTAAAGGCTTGAGCGTACCTTGTACAGATAACAAAGCAATTGCACAAGTTGGAACAATCTCTGCAAATGGTGATGAGGCAGTAGGTGCCATCATTGCTGAAGCAATGGAAAAAGTTGGAAAAGAGGGTGTTATTACTGTTGAAGAAGGAAGTGGTATCGAAAATGAGTTAGATGTAGTTGAAGGAATGCAATTTGATAGAGGTTACTTATCTCCTTACTTCATTACAAATCAAGATAATATGACAGTAGAGCTTGAGACCCCATTAATTCTTTTATTTGATAAAAAGATTTCAAACATTAGAGATCTATTGCCTCTTTTAGAATCTGTAGCAAAAGCAGGAAGACCATTGTTAATCATTGCAGAAGATATTGAAGGCGAAGCATTAGCCACCTTGGTTGTTAATAACCTTAGAGGTATTGTTAAAGCTGCAGCTTGTAAAGCTCCAGGTTTTGGAGATAGAAGAAAAGCTATGTTAGAAGACATTGCTATTCTTACTGGTGGAACAGTTATCTCGGATGAAGTGGGACTCTCATTAGAAGGCGCATCTGTAGAAGATTTAGGAACAGCTAAAAGAGTTGTTTTGAATAAAGATAATGCAACTGTTATTGATGGAGCCGGTGATGAGTCAGCAATTGCGGCTAGAGTAAATCAAATAAGAGCTCAAATCGAAGAAACATCTTCTGATTATGACAAAGAAAAACTTCAAGAGAGAGTTGCAAAACTTGCAGGTGGAGTTGCAGTTATAAAAGTTGGAGCAGGTTCAGAAGTTGAGATGAAAGAGAAGAAAGCAAGAGTTGAAGATGCACTTCATTCTACAAGAGCAGCCGTTGAAGAGGGTGTTGTTCCTGGAGGCGGATCAGCTTTAATTAGATGTTTAGAATCTGTTGAGAAAGTTGTTGGTGATAATGATGATCAGAATGTTGGTGTCAATATTGCTAAGAAAGCTTTTGAAGCTCCTTTAAGACAAATTGTTTCTAATGCAGGTGAAGAGTCTTCTGTAATAGTTGCAAATGTTAAAGATGGTTCAGGATCATATGGATTTAACGCAGCTACGGGTGAATACGGAGATATGATTGAAATGGGTATTCTTGATCCAGCAAAAGTAACAAGAACAGCAATTCAAGCGGCTGGTTCAGTTGCTGGAATGATGATAACAACAGAAGCTATGGTAACTGATATACCAAAAGATGACGCACCAATGCCAGCTATGCCTGATATGGGTGGAATGGGTGGAATGGGCGGCATGATGTAGTTCTAAGTCTATATATAAAATGGGGCTTTTTGCCCCATTTTTATTAGATTTAAGGCACGTTTTAATTTAATATAAGGAATACACTTTTACGGAGCATTATGGATATCTTAACTGACCAATCTTTTTTTAGAGCTTTTCACATTCTTTTCGGTATTACCTGGATAGGATTACTTTATTACTTTAACTTTATACAGGGTGAATATGTAAAAGTTGCTAATCCGGATGCTAAAGCGGATGTATTCAAAAAGTTAGCTCCAAATGCATTATGGTGGTTTAGATGGGCTGCATTATTTACTTTTTTAACTGGTGTTATCTTATTACATCAAGTAACAGCAAAGCTTAGTACAGAAATTATCCTTGGCGCAACAATGGGTACACTAATGATGTTAAATGTTTGGGGTATTATTTGGAGAAACCAAAAAATTGTATTAGGTATGAAAGAAGGTGATGCTGCAGTTGCTGGTGCAAAAGCAGGGCTTGCCTCAAGAACTAATACTTTATTTTCAGTTCCAATGCTTATGTATATGGTTTACTCAGCTCATAGCCCAGGTGCATATCTAGCAGTAGATGGCTGGACCACTACAAGTCTATTTTTAGGACTGGCAATAATTTTTGCTATTGAAGCTAACGCCATATGGGGAAAAATGTTACCAGTTATAATGTCAGTTAGAGCTGTAATAATTTCATCATTTGTTTTGGCTGTTGCACTCAAACTAATCACTGATCTTTTATAAATAATAAAAAATTCTTAAGGAGAATTTAGATGTCTAACAAACCAACAAAAGAAGAAGCATTAAAAGCTGTAGAAACTCTTATCTCATGGGCTGGGGATGATCCAACTCGTGAAGGGTTAATAGAAACTCCAGACAGAGTTATTAGAGCTTATAAAGAGTTTTTTGCTGGTTATGAAGAAGATCCTGAGCAAGTACTTACTAAAACTTTTGAAGAAGTCGAGGGATATGATGATGCTGTTATTGTTAGAAATATTAGAGTAGAGTCGCATTGTGAACATCATATGGTGCCTATTCTTGGAGTGGCTCATGTTGGGTACATACCAAACAAAAGAGTTGTTGGTATAAGCAAGCTAGCAAGAATCGTTGATATATATGGAAAGAGACTCCAAACCCAAGAAACTATGACTGCTCAAATAGCAGATACTATTCAGAGGGTACTAGAGCCAAAAGGCGTAGCGGTTGTAATTGACGCAGGCCATCAATGTATGTCAACAAGAGGTATTCATAAAACTGAATCTAGTACTATCACAAGTAGAATGCTTGGCAGCTTTAGAGATAATATAGAAACTAGATCTGAGTTTATGCATCTAATTCACTCTCCCAAAGCATTTTAAATGAGCGATGGTTCGATACTTTCTAGTATCAATCCTGCCACACCAATAATTCTAGCATCGGGCTCAGAGAGTCGAAAAATAATGCTCGAAGATGCGGGCATAAAATTTAAAACTATTACATCTGCAGTTGATGAAGATGCTCTAAAAATAAAAATCTCATCTATGCCATTTGATAAACAAGTTATAGAACTTGCCAAAGCTAAAGCTGAGGTGGTGAGCTCTAATAATCCTGGAAATATAGTGATAGGCGGAGATCAAATGTGTATTTTTGGAAACAAAGTATTTGATAAACCAGGTTCAACAGAAAAGGCTATAAGTAATTTAAAATTATTATCTGGAACAACACACTTTCAGCATAGCGGTGTTTGTATCTTTAAAGATGGCATGCCTATATGGGAATACTCAGAAGTTGTTGAAATGAATATGCATGATTTATCTGAGGAAGAGATCATTAATTACGTAAAACTTGAAAATCCAATTCATGCAGCAGGCGCATATAAGTTTGAGTCGGTTGGATGCAACTTATTTTCAAGTGTAGATGGCTCATCATATACAATTAGAGGCATGCCATTATTACCATTACTAAATGAGCTTAGAAATTTAAAAATTATAGATCTAAATAGAATCTCAAATAATTAGAACAATGCAGCCTATTAAAATATTTAATACTCTTTCAGGTAAAAAAGAGGATTTCCATCCTTTAGATTCCAACCATATAAAAATCTATGCATGTGGGCCAACAGTCTACAATTATGCACATATAGGAAATGCCAGAATGGCAGTAGTTTTTGATACTCTTGTCAGGGTTTTAAAATTTAAATTTGATAAGGTAACCTATGTCTCTAATATTACTGACATTGATGACAAAATAATCGATGCTGCAAATGATCAAAAAGTACCTATAAATGAGATAACTGAAAAATATACCAATATTTACAATGAAGATATGGCAAAGTTATCTGTAAATATTCCTGATATTCAACCTAAAGCAACTCAATATATTTCAGAGATGATCGAGTTAATTGAGGATTTAATTAAAAAAGGGCATGCATACGAAATAGAAGGGCATGTCCTTTTTCATGTTCCTTCATATGAAAATTATGGAATGTTATCAAACAGAAATAGGGAAGAACAGGTAGCCGGAAGTAGGGTAGAGATTGCTCCATTTAAAAAAGATCCCGCTGATTTTGTTTTATGGAAGCCAAGCTCTGATGATCAGCCTGGCTGGGAATCTCCCTGGGGGTTTGGAAGGCCTGGTTGGCATACTGAGTGTTCAGCAATGTCAGAGAAAACATTGGGACTCCCTTTTGATATTCATGGTGGTGGTAGAGACTTAACCTTTCCTCATCATGAAAATGAAATAGCACAAAGTTGCTGCTCCACCGCTGATATTAACAACCCAAACTCCTATGCAAACTATTGGATGCATAATGGTTTTGTTACTATTAATGGCGAAAAGATGTCTAAATCACTTGGTAACATAATTTTGGTGAAAGACTTATCAAATGAGTATCACGGTGAGGTCATTAGACTAGCTTTAATGTCTTCGCATTACAGACAAGGCCTTGATTGGAATGAGAAAGTCATACATCAAGCCAAAAAGCTTTTAGACAAGCTGTATAAGGTTTTATTAGATCTTGAATTAGAAGACTTAGTGGAAATACAAGATAGTGAGTGGATTAATCCATTAATGGATGATCTGAATACACCAGGTTTCATAGCTAATATTAATGTTCTCGTTAAGGATTATTTGTCTGCCCAAGAAGAACAAAAAAGTATTTTAAAAAGTAAGCTCATTCTTTTAGGAAGCCTTATGGGAATTTTGCAAGAAGATCCAAAATTATGGTTTGAAGTAAATGAATCTAATATAAATCTTAATAAAGCAGAGGTAGAGGCTTTAATATCAGAACGGAATGAAGCTAAGAAAAATAAAAACTATGAAAGAGCCGATATGATTAGAGATGAGCTCATGGAACAAGGAATTGAAATTATGGATAACAGCTCAGGAACATCATGGAAAGTTAAAACATGAATGAGAAAGGAGTATTAATCATTCCTGATGCTTATAATGAGATATCAGAAACTCTGAGCACTGCAGAATCAATTCTAGATAACGCAGTTGATAATGCAAAAACACTTTTTCATACTCTAGTTCTATCTTCACATGATGAAGATAAAATAGTATCAAGAGTAGTGGTATTAAGGGAATTCAACCCTAAGGAAAGATATCTTCGGTTTCATACAGATGCTAGAGCTCCAAAAATTAAACATTTCCAAAAAAATAGTAATGCATCCATCCTTGGGTATGATCCCGCATTAAAAATTCAAATGAAGCTTCAAGGATACGTTGAAGTTCACTTAGATAATGATGTAACAAAAGCATCTTGGAACGAATCTACCACTAGGTCTAAAAAGTGTTATTCCGTTGATGGAGGGTCATCGCTAGAAATAGATAATCCTGCAGAATATGATCTAAAAGATGGAAATATTGAAGATGGGTATTTAAATTTTGCAGTGCTTAAATTTAAATATACGTCCTTGGAATTTCTTTATCTGAAGAGTTCAGGACACAGAAGGGCTATTCATTCATGGGATGAAGACCTTGTTTCCTCTTGGCTAGTACCCTAAAAGCTAACCTTTTCTAATACACCTGCTAAAAAAGTATTATTAATGTAATATTAATAATCATATTTTATTTAGGAGAAAAAATTATGAATAAATTTTTATTTAGTGGCTTATTAATATTATCAACAAGTGTTGTATTTGCTGATGGTCATTCATCTGCAGAAAAAGAAGTTTTAAAAACCCTTGCTACCTATTTTGAAGCAAGAAATGCAAGTGATTGGGAAACAGTTGTTGCTCACGAAAGTAAATCAGGAACCTATGGAACAAATTCAGATGGGAGCTTCCATAAACCTGTTGTAATGCAAACAGCTGAAGATTGGGCCACATCAGGCCAAGGCGGTTCTTTGAATATTCATTACCCTGAAGCTATTCAATTATCAGATGATGTTGTTTATGTAAGATTTTATTACGAAGGAATGACTGAAGTCGAAGGTAATTCAAAACCATATAGAACAAGAGTAACTATGAACTGGGTTAAAGAAGGTAGTAAATGGGTTGCCAAATCTCAACACTACTCGTCTGCTTCATACGGCGGAGTTCATGTTTCACTAGCTGCTGATTTCGAGGACTAATAGCAAAAAATTGAATTAATAATTAAAACCCTCTTTATGAGGGTTTTTTTATGGCGCCCTCTGCAGGAATCGAACCTGCAACTAATCCTTAGGAGGGATCTGTTATATCCATTTAACTAAGAAGGCATTTCTTAGATATATTTTATAACATTAGCAAAGAGTTTATTAGTTATAACTAATACTGTTCAATATTTGCATATATAATGGTCAAATGAAAATCACATTACCAGATGGAAGCATAAGGGAATTAGCTGATGGCTCTTCAGGGCTTGATCTTGCATCTGATATTGGCCCAGGGCTTGCTAAAGCTGCAGTAGCAGTAATAGTTAATGGTATTCAAAAAGATCTTAGTGACCCCATAGATCAGGATTCAGAAGTATCAATAATAACAATTGATTCTGATGAAGGTCTTGAAATAATGCGACACACTCTTACTGCACAGGTCTTAGCTAGGGCAGTAAAAAATTTATACCCAGATACAAAGCTAGCAATTGGACCAACGATTGCTGATGGTTTTTATTATGATTTTGAATTTAAGAAAGCCATATCACCTGATGACTTAGCTTCAATTGAAAAAGAGATGAAAAAAATTATCTCAAACGGCTCATCCATAACAAAGACTCTTTATTCTAAATCTGATGCAATAAATATATTTAAAGGATTGAACGAGTCCTACAAAGAATCGATTATCAGCGAATCCGAACAAGATGATAATTTCCAACTTTATTATCAAGATAATAATGAGTTTGTTGATCTTTGTAGAGGCCCTCATTTACCGAGTCTTAAGCATATTGGAGCCTTTAAGCTAACCAAGCTAGCTGGAGCATATTGGAAGGGTGATTCCAAGAATAAAATGCTGACAAGGATTTATGGAACTGCATGGAAAAATGAAAAAGAATTAAATGCCTATCTTTTAAGAATTGAAGAGGCTGAAAAACGAGACCATAGAAAGCTTGGAAAAGAGATGAACTTATTTCATTTTCAAGAAGAAGCTCCAGGAATGGTTTTTTGGCATCCCAATGGATGGACAATTTATAGACTCTTGGAGAATTTCATAAGAAATAAACTAGAACAATATAACTATCTAGAAATTAAAACTCCGCAAGTTGTTGATAGGAAGTTGTGGGAAGCTTCTGGGCACTGGGACAAATATAGAGAAAATATGTTCATCACAGAAATAGATGAGGAGCACGCTAATGAAAAAAGAACGAATGCTTTAAAGCCAATGAATTGTCCTTGTCATGTTCAGATATATAACCAAGGGCTAAAATCTTATAGGGATCTCCCTTTGAGATATGCAGAATTTGGTTCATGTCATAGGTATGAGGCATCAGGAACTATGCATGGTCTTATGAGAGTAAGAGGCTTCACGCAAGATGATGGTCATATCTTTTGTACAGAAGAGCAAATCGAAAAGGAAACAGAACTTTTTATAAATTTACTATCTGATATCTATAAAGATCTCGGATTTGAAACATTTGATATTAAACTTTCAACAAGACCTGAGGTGAGAGTTGGAAGTGATGAGGTTTGGGATAAAGCTGAGGCGGCTCTAGAGGGTGCAATTACAAAATTAAATCTTCCATTTACTATTGAAGAGGGCGATGGTGCCTTTTACGGACCAAAGCTTGATTTTGTTTTAACCGATGCTATTGGAAGAGAGTGGCAATGCGGAACCTTCCAAGCTGACTTTAATTTACCTGAAAGACTTGATGCTGAGTATGTTGGCGAAGATGGTTCAAAACATAAGCCTGTAATGATTCATAGAGCAGTATTAGGTTCTTTTGAAAGATTTATTGGTGTCTTAATTGAAAACTACTCAGGAAGACTTCCATTTTGGTTGGCACCACTCCAGGTATCAGTAGCTACTATCATTTCTGATGTTGATGATTATGCAAAAGAAATAATAGGTTTACTAGAAGAAGCAGGTATCAGATGTCATGCAGATCTTAGAAATGAAAAAATAAGTTACAAAGTAAGAGAACATAGCTCTGCAAAAGTTCCAGTGATCATGGCGCTAGGCCAAAGAGAAAAAGATAATAGAACAGTTTCGATTAGACGAATTGGAAGTGATAAGACAGAGACTATAGATCTAAAAGAGGCTCTGAAGATTCTTTCAATTGAAAACAGCAATCCTAAGTAGATAAGTATGAGATGTTTTTCATAAAGTTATTTATATTACCAATTCGTTTTTACAGATACTTTATTTCACCCTTAACCCCACCATCTTGTAGATTTGAGCCTACTTGCTCTCAATACGCAATTAATTCTATTGAAGAGTTTGGAGTTATTAAAGGGTCAGTCATGGCACTCAAAAGAATTTCAAAATGTCACCCTTGGTATAGGGGAGATTAGTTCCATTAATTTCCTTATAAATACTGATAATAAATAAATATATTTAACATATATAAATATAGATATATATGACTATTAATGCTATGTTTATTAGATAAATAAGTTCAATGAAGCCATTAGGGGGGTCAAATATGAACAAACTATCTAAATTTGCATTAAGTTGCAGCGCAGGTTTTCTTTTCTTTTTTTCTTTAAATGTTGTCTCGCAAGAGGTTGAAGAAGTAGTTGTTACGGCTACCAAAAAAGCTGAATCCGTTCAAGATCTAGCTTTGTCAATTCAAGCATTTACAGCTGAAGATGTTTCAGAAAACATGATTGAAAATATGAGTGACTTAGCCGAAGTTGTTCCTGGATTAATTATGGATAAGGGTATCGGATCAGGTGCTGCTTATTCAATTAGGGGCACAGGTTCTTACGGTGTTGGTGCTGCGGTTGTTGGAGCTGTTGTAACAGCCTCTAATGGTCATAGTTACAACTCATCAAGTATTGCTGATATCGGCTTCTTTGATGTTGAAAGGGTTGAAGTTCTCAAAGGACCTCAAGGTACTTTATTTGGAAGAAATGCTGTTGCTGGTGTCATTAATATGATCACAGCTAGACCAACTGCTGAAGCTGGTGGTTATGTAGAAGTTGAAGCTGGTAATCTTGCATTAGTTAAAACAAATATGAACTACAACCTACCTATCACAGATAGTATAAGAACAAGGCTTGCATTTACTTCTAAAAAAAGAGACGGCGTTACTGAAAACATTAATACTGGAAATATGTTTAATGATGTTGACAGTTGGGGCGCAAGACTTTCAATGGATATAGATATTGGCGATGACTCAACTCTTAAGTTTACTTATGAAACTTATGAAAGTGATGATAACAGAAATAATATTGGAACTTCTTTTTGTGAACCGCATCCTTTATATGGTTGTAGCCCATTTACAATAGGTAGTCCTAATACTGCAGCTGATTCAAGAGGAAGCACTGCTGCCTTATTCAATCTAATTGGTGCCTTAAATTATACTGCTGATAAAAACTCCTATGAAGGCGCTGCAGTTGTAGATACTTTCAAAAAAGCTAATTTAAATAGAGAGCCTATTCATCAACAGACTGCTGATTTTGCTACTGTTGAGTTTAATCACGAAATAAACGATGAGTGGAGTATGGTTGCTAAATACTCTTACGCAACAAGAGATTACTTTCATATGAATGATAATGATTATTCTGTAGCTGTTCAGCCATTCCCAGGATTAGTTCCAAATACAGGAATACCTATGTCATGGTATGGTTGTTTTGGTGGAGAGGGTTATGGTTTTTGTGAAACTATAGACTCAGACAGAACTTATGAGTTCTCAGTTGTCTCTACTGATACACAACAGGGAGAAATTACATTTATTTCTGATAAAGACGGCCCTGTAAACTTTGTTTTAGGTGCATATACATTTGATCAAAGAAATAATAATAAATATCAAATTCAAACCGCTTCTTGGAATATGATTTCAAAAGCAGTTCAACATCCATTTAACGTACCACTATTTGGTGGGGCTTTAACTGGATATGGTGGAACAGACTTTTTCACTGCTATGGTGCTTGGAGCTCCTGCTTCTTTGGCTCCTCCAGGAATCTTTGCATTATTAGGATTGCCTAAGTATGAAGTTCCTACAGATATTCAAGGATTCATTAATGAAGACCATGTTAGAAGTAAATCTATGGCTGTTTTTGGTGAGATGTATGTTGATCTATCAGAAGTAACTAAACTGACAGTTGGATTAAGATGGAATGATGATACTGTTAAAGATAGTGTTGCATCATGTTTAACATTCTTTAGTTGTCCTAAATACCCACTTTCTCAAAAATTAACAGGTGAATATGGGTTCTTCCCAACGCAGGTTACTGAGACAGATGATGCTTTAGCATATAAGCTAGCTATTCAACATGACTTATCTGACAATCAGATGGTTTACGCTAGTTACACAACTGCTGTAAAAGCTGGTGGTAACAACCCAAATTCAACTGGTACCCCAGATCCATACGCACCAGAAGAGACAGCGGTATTTGAACTAGGTACAAAAAGTATTCTTATGGACGGCGCATTACTTTTTAATGCTGCTTACTTCCAAAACACTACAGATGGAATGTTAATCTCATCCATTGTTGAGGCTGGATCAAAGAATAATAATGTTGATGCTGATATAAACGGTTTTGAAGGAAATGCAATTCTATTCTTAAGTGAAACTACTAGATTAGACTTCAGTTGGCTTGCAGTAAAATCAGAAATTGGAGATTTTGCTTTAGTTAATCCATTGAATCCTAATGGAGCAACTCAACAACTAAGCCCAGTTATAAATGCAGATCCTCAAGGTGTTGTCAGGTATATGGTTACCGATGCTGGAGTGATATTCAAATCTGCTGGGTCATTGTGTTTAGCACCTTTCAATCCTGTCGGCGGAGTCCCATGTTCTAATACAGGCAATCTTACAGATGTAACGGGTAATCAATTACCGCAATCTCCTGAGCTTTCTTACAGTTTGTCTCTTAATCAAGATTACAACACTGATGGTGGTGTGACTACATTTAGACTTACTTACAGATATCAATCAGAAAGATTTGGTGATGTATTTAATTCTGAAAGAGCGACTATGAATGAGCATAAGTATTTTGATACAAAAATTACCTATCAGCCAAATGATGCAAACTGGTTTGTTTCACTTTATGGTAAGAACCTTGCAAATGATCAATTCGTTGGTACTTGGGCTGCAGGAAGTCCTCTTCAAGGTGGAAATACGTTCGCAACTTACACTGATCCAAGAACTTGGGGTGTGCAGTTTGGAACATCTTTCTAGTATTTAGATGATTAAAAAAGGCTGGAAATATTCCAGCCTTTTTTTTTATTTAAATAATCATCATATTTATATATAATATTTGTACTCAATTTTTGTTTAAAAAAAGCTGATATAGCCTACATTAGGCTTATTAATGACATTCATAAGGGGATCATTCATGCCGAAAATAAAATTATTCTTAAAAAATACTTTATTATTTAATTTAGTCTTCATTTCTTTTGCTACATCAGCACAAGAAGTAGAAGAAGTTGTTGTTACTGCTACTAAGAAAGCAGAGTCAACACAGGATTTAGCGCTTTCTATTGAAGCTCTAACCGCAGAATCACTTGATGTTAATCAAGTTTATGATGTTTCTGACCTTGCTGAGGTAACTCCAGGTCTTGAAACTTCCAAAGTAATTGGTTCTGGTTCAGGTTGGACAATCAGAGGAATGGGCTCATTTGGTATTGGTGCTGGTGTAACTGCATCAGTAGTTACAGCTGTTAACGGCCATAGCGTCAACGATAGTGTTGTTGCTGATACTGGGTTTTTTGATTTAGAAAGGGTTGAAGTTCTAAAAGGACCTCAAGGTACTCTATATGGAAGAAATGCAGCTAATGGTGTCATCAACTTAATCACTGCAAGACCAACATCTGAATTTGAAGGAAAATATAGTGTTGATGTTGGTAATTTTGGAAAAATTCAAACTGAAGCAGTTGTAAATATGCCTTTTTCTGATTCTTTAAGAACTAGACTTGCTGTTTTGTCTAACAAAAGAGATGGAATGATAACCAATACAGTTACTGGAAAAGATTTTGATGACAGAAGTGATACTGCTTTCAGATTATCAGTAGATTATGACATTTCAGATGTTACTCAACTTCAGTTTACATATTCAGATCAAGAAAGTGATGATAATAGAATGCAAGAAGAAGTTTCATTTTGTGCTCAAAGCTTATTCTTTGGTTGTAGTCCTTATGAAAGAGGTGGTATGAATGTTGCTGCAGATACAAGAGGCCACTTTGCTGGAGCATTTGCTTTACTGGCTCATTTACCAAATGGAGTAGTAGAAAATTCTTTTGCTAACCCAGTTGCATCTAGAGACTTTACTAAAGTTGCTCTAAATAGAGCTCCAACTCACTACCAAAAACAAACTGTAGCGAACCTTCAAATTAATCATGATTTAAATGATAACTTGTTACTAACAGCTAAGGTTTCATATGAAACAAGAGACTTTCATCAAAGTGGTGATCAGGATCTATCATACACAACAACTCCTTTTGCCGGAACTGCAGCTAGCTTAGGCCAGCCTCCAGTTTCAGGTTATTTATGTTTTGGTGGAGAAAGACAATTCTGTGAAACTGTTGACTCAGAAAGAATTTATGATTTTTCTGATGTAAATATGAATGGAACTCAAATGGAAGTTAACTTAGTTTCTAACTACGATGGCCCACTTAACTATACAGTTGGTCTTTATCAAATAGAAAATAGAAATGATAATGTTTATCTTGTTCAAACTGCTGGATCACAAATGATGACTAGTTTTGGAAACCATCCTTACAGTTCATTGGTTCAAGCTTTAGGCTTCCCTGACTGGTCAGCCAAAGGTGGAGTTGGTTTCTATCAGGATATGTTAACTTGGTTAGGTCTTGCTGGTAATGCCCTTGGATGCCAGGCTGGAGCACCAACATGTAACCCTGCTTTAATTCCTGCTTTTGGTGCACAAACAGCTAAGCAAGCTGGTTACCCTGACTTTACAGTGCCATGGGAATTAGGCGGAATCATAAATGATCAAAATGTTGATGATATTTCAAGAGCTTTATACGGTGAAATGTATTTAGATTTATCTGAAGATACTAAACTTACTCTAGGTGCTCGTTATCAAGAAGATGAAGTTGAAGCTACTACTTATAATGAAACTGGCGCTCCAGGTTGGCAAGCAAATGGTGGATGGCTTGTAGAGAATAGAGATACTCTTCCATTTGTTACAACAGAAGTTAAAGAAGATGACCAGTTCTCATACAAAATAGCACTTCAGCACAATCTAAGTGATGACGTTATGGTTTATGGTAGTTACACAACAGCAGCTAAGGCTGGTGGTGTTAATGCTGGAGCTAATCCAACAACTTATGACCCTGAAAAAGCTGGTGTTTTAGACATTGGTTTAAAAAGTATATTACTTGATGGAGCTATGCTTCTTAACATGAATGTTTTTAATGCTCAAAATGACGGATTCCTTGTAGCTGCTGTTGTAGATACAGGCACACAAAACAAAAATATAGATGCAGAATTTACTGGTTTTGAAGGTAATTTGATTGCTTTCCTATCTGAGACTACTAAGGTTGAAGCAAACTGGTTATTCCTTGATCACGAAGTTGTATCAGATACTATGCTGATTGATTACTTAAATCCAACAGGTTCAACTAGTACTTTACAAGAAGTTCAAGTTCCTGGTACTAATGGTCTAGTAACAACTGCTGTATTTAATGATGGAACACAGTGGTTTAAATCAGCTGGTTACAACTGTTCAATCCCAGGGTTATATACATCTGGTTGTGCGGGCGGTGTTGCTGGTATAGCTCAAAGTATTAAAGGTAACAATCTTCCTGGATCTGCTGATAAATCATATGGCTTATCATTGACTCAAGATATGATCTCAAGCAATGGTGTAACTTCAGCTAGACTTTCATACAGATACACAGGTGCTGCTGATTTGAGCATATTTAATATGGAAAGACTTAAAATAGATGAGCGTGTATCAATGGATCTGCTTGTTAGGTACACACCTAACAGTGACGATTGGTATGCTGGTCTTTATGTTAAAAATCTAAGAAACAAGCAGGACATCAACTCATTACGTGAATCAAGTAATGTCGGTGGTGGTGCTTTATTAGGTGCATTTACTGACCCAAGAACTTACGGTGTTGAGTTTGGAGCAAAATTCTAAGAGATTAGAAATAATTAAAAAAGCCCAGTTTACTGGGCTTTTTTTTTGCTCCATAATAGCTTATGTTTAAACTTCCATACCTAGCAAATCAAATAACTGTAACCACAGACATGTGTGACCACAACGACCATATGAATGTTAATTATTATTACAAAATGTTTGATGAGGTCTATTCTAAACTCTATTTTGAAGAGCTTGATTTCTCTCCTGAGTATGTAGCAAGTGGTTTTTCTACCTTTACATTAGAAGATAATATTAGATATCTTAAAGAGTTTCGTCTAGGAGATAATATCTACCCTTCATTTCTTTTAAATAATGCAAATGAAAAAATGCTTCATTTTGTAGGCATCTTACTTAATGAAAATAATGAGCTTGCTGCAATTTTTGAAACCGTTCTAGGTCATATAAATTTAAACGAAAGAAAGATGGTTCCATTTTCTGGTGATAGGTTAAAAAATATTCTTGAATACAAAGAGAGAACAAAACTAGATCAAGATCTTCCATTTGAACTTAAGCTTAAGATTAGAGACTTGTAGATGAATATTCAATTTAAGCTCTATCTTTTAATGGCTTTAATGATTCCAACCGCGCAATCAGAATCTTTTACCATTATGACTTTTAATGCTCAAAATCTTTTTGATACCAAGGATGATGAGGGAAAGGATGACAAAGCATATTTGCCATTAGAACTTAAACAAAATGAAGAACATCAAAGGTCTTGCAGCAATATAAATGTAAAAGCATGGAGAAATGAGTGCTTTTTCTTAGATTGGAATGAAGAAACCAAGAATGCAAAGTTAGATATACTTGTAAAAAATATCATCACTTATAATGATGGCGGTGCCGATATTATTGCACTCCAAGAGATTGAAAATAAGAATATCTTGGGACAACTTTTTGATTTGCTTAAGCCCTATGGCTACATCGACTATGAGCTTCTAGACAGTACAGACAAGAGAGGTGTTGATACTGCTTTTATATCAAGATACAAGCTCTCTGATCCCTCTCTGCATTATGTAAGTTTTTCTCCAAAATTTGCTACCTATGACACAAGGCCTATTTTTAAAATAACAGCATCTATAGATAACAAAGACATAGTTATTTATAACCTGCACTTTCCTTCCAACTTTAATGATATTCAAATGCGAATAGAGTCCTTTGATTTATTAAGAGAACTTTTAGAATTAAATAATGAACCATCAATTGCTCTTGGCGACTTCAATTTAAGTTCAAAAGATGACACTAAATTAAATATATATAACAACCAGCAGGATATTTGGTATGTCTCACACCTGGAGGGATGCAAGGGTTGCAAGGGAACTTCTTATTATAGCTATGATAAAACCTGGAGCTTTTTAGATGCGATATTTGTTTCAAGAGATAGAGGCATTAAGTTTAATAAACAAACTATTCAATTACACAAAACCGAATCTAATAGCTATGCTGATACTGGAAGACCAATAAGATTTAATGCAAAAGCTAGAAAGGGTGTTTCAGATCATTTTGCAGTTGCGGCAGAAGTTATTATTAATTAATCAGTTTTAAGTTTGTTATTCCAATAGTGGGAATAGATAAGCAGGCTACCAAAAATTATAGTCAAAAAAACCTCTAAGGTTGTATCAAAAAAAAGAGCAAGAAAGATGCCCACAGTTCCAATGGCTCCATAAGTCATAGGTTTTGGATTCTGATGTAGCCTGTATGATGACGGAAAACTTATTAAGCCAATGATCACAACAAAAATAAGAAGAATTGGATGCACTAATTCCTCAGATACCTTTAAAAAGGCAGCACCAACCCCACCAAGTATTAAAACAGTAGATAGTAGACAGTGAAAAACACACAGTCCTGAGAAGAGTATCCCTATTTTATCTTTCATAAATTTTGTGGAATGTGTGAGGAGTTACTTTCTCCAACCACCTCTATCAAATATTCTAAGGTAGGTAAGTTGGTCATGATCTGAGTCATTAATAACTTTACAATAGTCACCTGATTGAACTAAGACAACATCTCCAGATGTTAGTTCATAAGAATCTTTGTGCTCAACACCATAAGAAGGATCTGATCCATGGCCTTCATCTGAATTCATATATTCGATGACTTCCATAGTTCCTCTTCCATTGGTAATGACATAAACAACGTCAGAATCAATAAGCTTATGACCATGCGTGCCTTTACCAGGCTGAATTACTGTTTTACTTGCTATTACTCTAGTAAGAAGATCGTTTGTCCATACAGCATAATCCTCATTCACATTGTGTGGGGATCCGCCAACTCTAAAATTATTATATTTTTTTGCCATGAAGTTTTCCTTATGTTTCCATGATTATAGATATTAAACATAAACATGTCAGCATATTATTGCCATACTGTTGTTATTTAATTAACTATAAATATAATAGGTATGCGCTTTTTGATATCAGCTTGCCGGCGCAACAAAATAGGCTAAAGAGAATTTACAATCATTTCTCAAAGTTGTTTTTAATATATTAAAGGACAAATCATGAGCAAAACTTACACAAACCCAGAAACAATAGGCCTTCATGCGGGTTGGAGGAAAGATGAAAATACTAATTCTGTAGCTGTACCTATCCACCAAACTACAAGCTTTCAGTTTGATGATACTGACCACGCTGCAAATCTATTTTCATTATCAGAGCTAGGTAATATCTACTCTAGGATCATGAATCCAACAGTTGCTGTACTAGAAGATAGAATAGCTGCACTTGAGGGTGGAGTCGGCGCTCTTGCTGTTGCGTCAGGACAAGCGGCATCTACAGTAGCTATTCAGAACTTAGCTAAAAATGGAGACAATATTGTTGCCTCTTCCCATCTCTATGGTGGAACTTATAATTTATTTAAAAATGTTATGTCAGATATGGGAATTGAAGTGAGATTTGTAGACCCATCTGATCCTCAGAATTTTGCAAATGCCACAGATGATAAAACAAGAGCCTATTATGGAGAGGTTTTACCTAATCCAAGTTTTGAAGTTTTTCCTATTTCTGAAGTTGCTGAGATCGGAAGACCTTTAGGAATTCCTTTGATTGTAGATAATACTGCAGCACCAGTACTTTGTAGGCCGTTTGATCATGGTGCAGCTATTGTGATGCATTCAACTACTAAATTTATTGGAGGTCACGGAACTTCTATTGGTGGAATTATTGTAGATAGTGGTAATTTTGATTGGGAAGCCGTTCCTGAAAGACAGCCAGCATTAAATACCCCAGATCCTTCATATGGTGGGGCTATTTGGACTGAGGCAGTTAAGCCTTTAGGACCAATAGCATATATTTTAAAAGCAAGGACGACTATTTTAAGGGATATGGGAGCAGCCATGAGCCCATTTAATGCATTTATGTTTATACAAGGCCTAGAAACTCTAGCCTTAAGAATGAAAGAGCATACAAGCAATGCAGAGAAGGTAGCAGATTACCTATCAAACCATGATGCAGTCGAAAGAGTAATCTATCCCTCTAAGATGGAAGGTTATGCCAAAGAAAGAGCTGATAAATACTTAACTCGTGGAAATGGCGGTTTAATGGGATTTGAAATCAAAGGCGGAATTGAAGCTGGTAAAAAATTCATCAATGCTCTAGAAATGGTCTATCACGTTGCTAATATAGGCGACGCAAGAAGTCTTGCTATTCACCCTGGCAGCACAACACATAGCCAATTAAATGAGGAAGAATTACTTGCAGCAGGAATTACTCCTGGTTTTGTAAGACTGTCTATAGGCTTGGAGCATATCGACGATATCATTGCTGATTACGAGCAAGCATTATCTAAAGTATAAGACAGAAATATTTTGAACCAGGAATTAGTAACTTATATAGTTCTTGGTTCAGAATCTAGATTAAAAAATATTAAACTACC
>Ga0206677_10001008_pt1 | contig 26571 bp, 24 predicted proteins | sample M130m12015metaG_FD_155475 | JGI IMG/M metagenome (GOLD analysis project Ga0206677, IMG submission 155475) | Ammonia-oxidizing marine archaeal communities from Monterey Bay, California, United States - M1 30m 12015 | ecosystem: Environmental > Aquatic > Marine > Intertidal zone | place: USA...
TTTTTTTTCTAAAGCAGCGGTTGTCCACGTCCCAAGAGTATAATCATACTTTCCCCAATTTTCTAAAATATATTCTCCTGAGAATGATGAAGATGCTTTCCCATGAAACATAAGATCTAACTCTTCAATCAAATCAGATATTATTTCATTTTCTGAATCAAGCTCATAATATTTTTGAGTCAAATCTCCTTTGCACAGAAAGCCCAAAATGTGAGATTGTGACTCTTTCTTAAAGGCCATGTCATAATATACTTTTTCTCCGTTTTCAACCTCGCATTCAATTGCGTCAGGATAGAATTTTTCATTGAATTTCATAACGGCTTTAAAACCAGGCTCAAAAACAATGGATTCTATTGCCTTCTCTTTTTCTGCTCCAATTTCTGGTTTGAAACTAATTAATTTAGATTTCAAAACTCCAATAGAAACCGTTACAAGAATTTTATCAGCTTCATGTTTTTTTCCACTTTTAGTTGTGATAATGATTTTATTTCCCGAATAATCAATATCTGTTACTGGTGAATTAAATTGAATTTTGTGTTTTACACCTTTAGCAATATTCTTGTCCATAAAATCGTACCAAGTTGAATATTTAAATTTTGACTCTGGCATAAAATTGTATGCAAAACTATTTATCCAATCTGAATTGACTTTATATTCTTTCCCATCCCAGCTTGCAGTATTTTCAAGACGATAGGGAATAAGCTGTTCATCAATTTCCTCTCCTATTTTCCCTTTCAATTTATTCAAAGTAATGGGTGCGCTATGAAGCCACTCAGCTCCAATGTCTATTGGAAAATCAGCCAGTTTTGTGTCTTTTTTTAATCTTCCACCATATCTGTCAGTTGCCTCAAGAATTAGGTAATCAATATTGTTTTGTTCAAATACTTTTGCTGCAGCCAACCCTGAAGCTCCAGCCCCAATAATTAAAACCCTTCCATTGTAATCATATTTTTTTTCTAGTGCTGTTTTTTCAGGAAGTTTACTTTTAGCTCTCGCTGCCCATTTAAAACACCCTGTAAGAGAAAAAGAAAATAGACTTACTATTATAATTCTAAATAAATGATTGCTTCTCATAGAATGCTAAACTACTATTTTGAAAATATATTATTCTCATTTCCAACAATCAGTTTTATCATTTTTATTGCTAATTCAAAATCTCTCGGAGTCAAACTTATGTTCGATATTTCAAAAGAGTTATCTACTAAAACAACAAAACGGTTATACTATTATAGTATAACCGTTTTGTACTTTTAACTAATGAGAAAATCGTTAGTACCTTTAATTCTTTTACTAGAAGTACTTATTAGCTGTAACAAAGTTGAGACCCATAAAAATTTCGAAGCCTGTTATACAAACGCTAATGCCAGATCAATAATCCATGACGATATAACAAGAGCGTATTTAATATATGTACCTGATTCTTATGATGGTGCATCCGCAGTCCCCGTATTGTTTAATTTCCATGGTTTTGGAGGTAGTGCAAGTGAATTTATGAATGATGCAGACATGCGTTCATTAGCAGAATCAGCCCCCTTTATTTTGGTCTATCCTCAAGGTAGTTGTTCAGAGGGTTCCTCTCACTGGAATGCTTGTCCAACTGGTGGGGACAATAAAAGTGATGCTGATGATTTTGGTTTTGTGGAAGCCCTAATAAATGAGATTTCATCTCAGTATGCTATAGATATGAAGAGAATTTATACTGCAGGATACTCTAACGGCGGTATGATGGCATATGGACTTGCGAATTATAAAAGTGATTTAATTGCTGCGGTAGCATCTGTTTCAGGAGTAATGCTTGACTGTATAGGAACTACAAGTCATCCTATGCCTGTAGTCCATCTTCATGGAACTTCTGATGCTGTACTCCCATATAATGGGAGCAATGACTGGAGCTCTGCACAAAGTATCTTAGACCATTGGATTGATTTTAACAATACATCCACAAGCCCAACTGTAACTACTGAAAATAGTGGAGGAATATCCATTGAGCATTATGTCTATAGCCAAGGTAATAACTCAGTTTCTGTTGAGCATTATAAATATATCGGAGGAGACCATCTTTGGTTTAATGCAAATTTTCAAGGTCAGACCACAGCTGAATTGATTTGGAATTTTGTGTCACGATATGACATAAATGGACTGCGATAAAGTGCTTAAAACCTCCTATGATTTTTCATCTTTTGGGATAATGGGAATCCATATTTCTTCTTCTGACTCCTGATCATTATTTCTATATTTCTTTCCCAAGACCTCAAAATGAGGGCTGTCAGCAATCTCAAAAGCAGATTTAGGTAACCATTCTAAAAAAATATATTCAAACACTGAATTGTCAGAACTTAATCCCTTGTAATCAAATACGGCATAAAGTCCACCCTTCAAAATAACTGATTTCATTCCATTAGGCACATTTTCAGATTAGGATTTCTAATTTAAGGCAGCATGAATAAATCTTCTACTTTACAATTTAAGGTTTTTGCGATTTTCAGTGCCAGTACAGTTGAAGGCACATAGACTCCGTTCTCTATCGCATTAATACTCTTTCTTGAAACCTCTGCCTTAATGGATAATTCTTGTTGGGTTAATTCGGCAGATTTTCTCAATTGTTCTAAATTATTTAAGAGCTTTTCATGGTTTTTACCCATTATTATTTCTTTTCAAATTCTTCAACAGCATTTGTTAGTTCTTTTCCTGTATTTGGATAGAGGTATCCCGCTATTAGCGTCCCAATCCCTATTAGACCAACCAAAGCGCCAACGCCTTCTAATATCCTTCCAATCGCTAGATATCCCAATAAATAGAGACCGGCTCCAACAAATAATGTAATCACCCCATTTCTTCTATAATCTATTGGTTCTTTTTTTCTTTCCTCAAAGATTTTCAACAATTCTTCTACTTTAGAAGGATCTTCTAAATTTTTAGATATCTCTAAAACAGTTTCTCTCTTTCCTTTCTCATCTTTATACAGCCAGATAAATACAGACACTGGAATTATGATTCCCGTAAGCATTCCAAAAATCGGTATTAAGATTTCAGTTTGATATTCCATAATGTGATTTTATTTATATGTAACGCAAACGTAACATTTAATTTTATGACACGCAAACGTTACACTGAAGTAAATTCTTAGATTTCAGAAATAAGCATTTCTACGGGAACTCTAGTCGTGTAGAAAATAGAACACTTCTACACAAGATGGGCTCGTGTTTTACGAGTCGGCTTTTAATGGAACAAACATCACTCTCCTTAAAAGGATTAAATCCGCTTGAAAAGTCTTGAAGAAAATTAAATACTTTAACTACTTTAACCATCGTATCGACATAACTTACCCCGCTTAGATCAATAGCACCGTCTATACTTTCAAAACTAAATGTTTGCACCATCGGTATTGGCTCCGAGACACCAGTACTTTGAATGATTAGGTAATCAACCCTAATCGTAAAATTCCATTCACCAACACAAGTATTGGAGATTCATTGTTAAAATCAGAAACGGTTTACAAAAGATTGGTCCGTATTTTGAAATAATAATAACAGTTATCAAATTACACCTAAATGTTTCAAAAGAATGACCTATAAAATGCCACTGTAGCAGGGCAGGCTTTTCTTTGTATTTTAGAGTTCTATATGGAAAAAAATTGGTGGAAAGAAGGTGTGGTCTATCAGATTTATCCGCGCTCTTTTAAAGACAGCACGGATAACGGTATTGGTGATCTTGCTGGAATTCTTGAAAAACTAGACTATCTCAAGTCCTTAGGTATAGATATGATCTGGCTCTGTCCCGTTTACCAATCCCCCAATGATGACAATGGTTATGACATTTCAGATTACCGATCCATCAGCGAAGAGTTTGGCGGGGATTCCGCTTTTGAGGCCTTACTGGATGGGATCCATCAAAGAGAGATGCGCTTAATTATGGACTTGGTAGCCAATCACAGCTCTGACGAGCATCATTGGTTTCAAGAAGCACGCAAAAGCCGAGACAATCCCTATCACGACTATTACTATTGGAAAGCGGGAACCCCTGACGCCCCACCCAATAATTGGCAATCCGTATTCAATGGCAGCGTATGGGAATGGAACGATGCTACTCAGGAGTATTATTTGCATCTCTACACCAAAAAACAGCCCGATCTTAACTGGGAAAACCCGAAAGTTCGACACGAAATTTATGCCATCATTGCCTACTGGCTAGACAAAGGCGTGGATGGCTTCCGTATGGATGTCATATCCTTAATTTCAAAACGCCTTGATTTTAAATCCACACCCAAAAACATGGCGTTTATTGACGTAATGGAACAACATTATGCCAACGGGCCAAAGGTTCACTCCTTTCTTAAAGAAATGAATCAAGAAGTACTTTCCAACTACGACATTGTAACCGTAGGAGAAGGGCCTGGGGTAAACCTTGAACATGGTCCGCGTTATGTTTCTGCATCTGAGAAGGAACTCGACATGGTATTTCATTTTGACCATATGACCATAGATTTTGGCCCCGAAGGAAAGTACGATCCCATTCCCATTGACTGGGTTCGTTTTAAAGAAATTTTCAGGCAATGGGACGCAACCAATAGCTCTAACGGCTGGAATAGCATTTTTCTAGGAAACCACGACTTTTCACGAATCGTATCGCGCTTTGGCAATGACACCCAACACCGAGTTGCCTCCGCCAAATTATTTGCTACACTTTTGATGACAATGCGTGGAACCCCCTATATCTACCAAGGAGATGAAATCGGAATGACCAATATTGAGCATCCACATATTGATGACTACGATGATATCGAAACCCGCAATGCTTGGGTCGCTGCCAAAAACGCTGGCAAAAACATGGCTCAATTTTTAAAAGCAGTACACCGGCAGAGTCGTGACAATGCCCGATCCCCCATGCAATGGGATGCAACCCCCAATGCTGGTTTTTCAAACGTAAAACCTTGGCTAACGGTGAACCCAAATCATTCCGAGATCAATGTAGCAAAAGCAGAGAAAGATCCTTCATCAATCCTACACTACTATCGAAAAATGATTGCGTTTCGCAAGGCGCATCCAACAATCATTTATGGTTCTTTGACTGATCTGGATCCCGATCATCCACAACTCTACACCTATAAAAGAGAGGATGCAGCCCATCGCTTTTTGATCGTTCACAATTTAGGAGACACCGAACTGCAATGGACTCAAGAAAATCCCGAATATATATTTTGCATGGGCAATTATGCTACTTTAATGAAAAACAAGCTACAAACTTGGGAAACTAGGATCTACCAATTAGATATAGCGTAGAATCCAACGTTCCGTTTCCTCAGAAAAACGCTCCAAGGCGGCACTATCCCCTTTTTTAATTTTGAAAATTAGCTCTTTTTGAACGCTAATTGGAATGTTGACTTTACGTGTGGAAGCGCGGTCAACAATCTGAAAATCAAATAGCATTTTATCTTGAAACGTTGTTTGTTGATGGGTGTTTTCAAGGAGGATTGTCAGAATTTGCTGCGTCCATTTTTTGGCCATCAATTCTTCTGCCGCAGCTTTGAACTCATTGTTCATAGGGGTATGAAAAGGAAGATCCGAAACCACGGAATACTCCCAAGTAGGAGCGTTAGAAGCTTGAGAAAAAATAAATCCGGGAAGCAAAAGGGCTAAGTAGAGAAACTGTTTCATAATGCTGGTTTATGGTTCCGAAACTAAGATAAAAAAAAAGGCTGTACCAAAGACAGCCTTTTTCACTCGTTTTATTATTAAAGACTAATGAAATCGATCGAGATTCTCAGTCAACCAAAGCCTACAAGACTCAAAATCAGAAAACTGGTGCTCTTCTGGGATCAATTCGTTTAAAATTCCGATTGTTTGCATCATATATTCTGGCTGTTCGCGAACGCCCTCCAAAAAGGGAGTAATTCCCTTTTGTGTTAGCTCAATAAGAATGTCTTCTAGTGCAAAATAATCCAGATTGATCAATCAAAGGAACACGCTCCATACGAATGATTACCACTTTTGCACTATCAGGCAACTGTTTAGAGAGCGCCTGAAAATCACTGGTAAAACCAAAAAACAAAGGCCCCTCAATATGCTTTATAAAGACCTTGCTTAAAAACTCAGAACTCAACAACTTCTGGTCATTCCAGGCTTTTTCTTTTTGAACTGGAGCCACTTCTGACATTTCATGGGTCACATCGCCCATTTTCTTCATAAAAGAAAGGGAGGCTAATACCAATCCAACACCTACGGCATAAACTAAATTCCATACCACAGCCAACACCAAAACCACAAACATCACGCCTACTTCGGAGCGTGGAATCTTGGAAAGCGGTCTCAAGCCACGATAATCCATTACCCCAATTCCTACGGTAATGAAAATTCCCGCTAAAACAGCTGCTGGGATTTGAGAAGTAATATCAACCATACTCAATGCTGTCATCAGAGCTGTTGGGCCGGAGATCTGGGTGGGTGTACCACCAAATAAAGCCGCAAAAAAACTGATAAAAATAGCTCCGTAGAGTCCTGCGATTGGACCCAAACTAGAACTTACGCCAAAGGCAAGTGCTAAGGGAAGAGCCACAATACCAGCAGTCAGTCCGCCAAGGACATCGCCTTTTAAAAATCGAAAAGTAAAATTCATAGTAGGTTAATTAGATTCTAGGGTGTAACAATTTGAGGAAAACACAACCTTCAGGGACTATTAAAGCTCTGTAAAGACTATACTACGGATCTGAAAATTCCAAAAAGTAATAGAAGGGGCGTTCCATCATTATTAGGTTATGTATCTTTAAATATATAAAACCTTTATTTATTTTTCGATTTATGCACAATTCTGAAATCGTAAAAAAACTGGGCAGCTTGCTCCAAGCCCATCAAATATTAACTGGGGAACAGCTCCAACAACGCACCTATCATATATGGAAAATGGACGCCTCTCTAGATGTGGTGGCGCTTGTGCTTCCCGAATCTACGGAAGACGTTGCCGCAATTCTCAAAGCCTGTTCGGAGGCTAATCAAGAAATAGTGGTGCACGGGGGATTGACCAATCTGGTAGGAAGCACTGAAGTGCAGCCCCATCAGGTGGTCATTGCTATGGATCGAATGAATGCTATTGAAGAAATGGATTCGCAAAGCCGAACCTTAACCGCCCAATCAGGAGCGATCGTGGAAACCCTTATCGATTGCGCCGCAGAACACGACCTTCTCCTCCCTTTGAATTTTGGAGCCAAAGGATCGGCTCAAATCGGAGGGGCTATTGCTACCAATGCCGGAGGCCTTCGCGTTTTTCGCTATGGGATGACACGGCAAATGGTCCTTGGATTGGAAGCCGTATTGCCGGATGGACGTATCGTTTCTTCGCTCAAAAAAATCCTGAAAGACAATTCAGGCTATGACCTAAAACAACTTTTTATCGGAGCTGAAGGCACCCTAGGAGTAGTCACCAAAGTAATTCTAAGATTGGTTGAAGCCCCCAAAAGTAGGGTTTCCGCACTTGTAGCAGTAAATCAATATCCGCAAGTCATCAACCTCCTGAAATATTTAGAAAAAAATCTCAGTGGAAGTTTAACCGGTTTTGAACTGATGTGGCAAAACACTTACACCACTATGACGAAAACCCTCAACCAACAACAGCCGCCTTTACCTCAAGAGTATCCTTATTATATTTTTGTGGAATGCTTGGGAAGCGATGTGCAAAAAGACTATGACCAACTGGAAACACTCATTGGAGACGCGCTTGAAAACGAAATGATTACCGATGCAGCACTAATGAACACCGACCGCGATCTGAATCATTTATGGCAAATTCGTGAAGATGTATCGATCTTGGCCTCCCAAGGAAAATACGACCAGCATTTTGATATCAGCCTACCCATTCCAAAAATAGGCCCTCTTATTGCTGAAATTCAATCCCAGCTGGAGAGCCTTCCGGGGGTTAGTCATGCCTTTGCCTTTGGCCATGTGGCCGATGGAAACATTCATTTCATTATCGGAAAAGAAAACGAGTCGGATGCTACACGCGAAGCTATCAATGAAATCGTCTATGCGCCTCTAAAAGCGAACAATGGTTCCGTATCCGCCGAACATGGTATTGGGCTACACAAAAAGGACTATCTCTATACCAGTCGCTCGGAAACTGAGATTGCCATTATGAAATCCTTAAAAAATCTGTTTGACCCAAAACATCTACTCAATCCTGGTCGTATCTTTTAACGTGAATCCTCCTATCAAATCTCTAATTCTCCTTTGTCTGATACAGTGGAATCTGTTTCAAGCGCAAGCCCTACCTCAAGGATTTGGACAGATTGCCGACTACCTTCCCAAACTTCAGCTCGAATTGCGCTATGCTGGTTCGGATAATTTTACGGGAAGACCTATAAAAGGATATGAACAGCCCAAAAAAGTGTTAACAATAAAAACCTTAGTCGCCTTGCAAAAGGTGCAACAAGAGTTGACCCAACAAGGAATGGGACTAAAGCTTTTTGACGGGTATCGTCCTCAACTTGCGGTCAATGATTTTATCGCTTGGTCAGTAGACCCTGCCGACACCCTAACCAAAGCTCAATATTACCCCAACCTGTCAAAAGATGAATTGTTTGATCGAGGATACATTGCCAAACGTTCGGGCCACAGCCGAGGAAGCACTGTTGATTTAACGATTATTTACACCTCTGGAGTGAATCAAGGAAAAGAGGTTGACATGGGCAGCCCTTGGGATTTTTTCGGATCTATCTCATGGTATGAAACCACGCAAATCAGCCCAAAACAAATGGCGCAGCGTCGCTTTCTGCAAGAACTAATGGTTGCTCATGGATTTCGCCCCTATGCAAAAGAGTGGTGGCATTTCACATTGAAGGAAGAGCCTTTTCCAAATACATATTTCGACTTTTAAATCATTGACTGGCTGATGTATGATCGCTTACAATCTTCCATTGTCCTTCAAACCGTTTCCATAAAAGTGTAAAATAACCAGAAGCGTTTTTTTGATTTCGAATCAATTCAAAACGCCCTATCAATTGCATTACATCAGTTTGAAATGCTTGCATGTTGAGGATTGTGAATTGCAAACGTCCCATTTTTTGTTGGCTGTCATAGGTTTTTTTGTACCGATCCCGGGTTGCTTCCCAGCCATAGACCGGACCCTTAGCACCGCAAAAGACCAAGTCTGGGCTTCTCCAATAACCATCCATAAAAGCATCAATATCAAATGAATTCCATGCTTTTTCTTGAGCATGCAAAATCGAAACAATCGACAAAGAGTCCTTCTCAAAGGATTGGGACCAACTTACTGTACTAATCAATAAAACAATAAACAAAGGGTGGAGTAGTTTGACCATGATGATTTTTACGACAAATTACACATAAAATATTCTATCTTTTAAGAAGGAAAAATCAATCGTGTAAAAATAAAGTGTAGCACCTTGCATGGTATAATTTCATAAAGAATATCCGATCTGATGATTACAGTTTTAACTCCCGCTTGTGTTTTTAAACCCATAAAAACTGTGGGGTTTTTTGGGGTTTTTCTTCTTTTGATAGGCTGCACCCCTAGCACTACAGAAAAAATTCTTTCCAAAGCCAAAGAAGCCCACGGGGGATCAAGCTACCAAAAGCTCAAACAGATTGACTACGAAAAAACCAGTTGGAGACTCTCCGAACAAGGGGATACGCTCAGTACCCAAGTCGAAAACCATTCCATAGATTTTGAAAAAGGGACGTCCGGTATTTTTTGGATAAAAGACAGTGTTCATTGGCAGGCACAAAAAAAACGGCAAAGAACCACGCTCTTAAAAGACGGAGTCGCTGTGATTGATACTATACTTTTGGCCAAAATAAGTCGAAAATTAGACGCGGCTCAGTTTGTTTTTTGGCAACCTTTTCGACTGTTAGAATCCAATCCTCAACTTAGCTACCAAGGCACCCAAACACTTTTTAACGGTTGGGAGGTACATCACCTAGCCCTACGTTATCCTGGACAAACGGATCGTTGGTCGTTTTTCTTTGATGCAAAGACCTATCTTTTAAAAGCAACGGGGGTCTTTTTTAAAAACCGATACAGCCTGATCATCAACGACAAACAAGAATCTAAAACAGGACTTTGGCTCCATGAGAAAAGAACCAGCTATTTCACTGATTCTATGTTTGTACCTAATCGCAAAGGGAGTCTGTATGCCTATAAAATAGAAGCGATTCACTAAAGGGGGTGCTTCTTTATTTGCAGATTGTTGATTTGTGAAACCGCAATCAGTTGCTTCCTTGTAAATAAGCCTGGGAGACTGTCTAGGGGAGTGTCTTTTAGAAAAGGTTTGTAATTGGTGTAGTTCTGAAAACGCATTCCAAACTTTTCAAATCGTTCACTCACAGACCGGAAACGAATCCCTCCACCATCCGTAATATAGTTATAGGCCAAATAATCCACTGCAAAGCTTTCAGCATCAATCCAATATCGAAATTCATCTTCAAAATCAGCTCCCCCACCTTGCTGCCGGAAAGTGATTTTTAGGGCATGGTATTTTTTTCCTTTCAATTCTATATCAGCCAAACGTTGTTTGACCACGGCAGCATCATTTAGCACTCGCGGAATTTGAAAAAAATACAAGACCGAGTTTACCGATTCGCTGTACACACTTTGAAGGCTGTCCGATAAGGCAACCGCTTGGTCACCTTCCGATCGACGGAACGATCCAGAACCAAACAATGAATCAACTACTGTGGGAGTTGCAATAGTACTGCGTGTGTAAACGGTCTGATTGGCTTTGCGAAAAAGGGTATAACGATGTTTTCGAAATTGAAATTGAAAATGGATATTGTCCCAAAGAGACCCCCCATAAAAGGAGTAGCTTTTGTCCACAATTTCTTGCGCCGTCAAAGGTTTTGGAGGATTGCAATTCCAAAAAAATAAAACCAAAAAAACCGTTATAAAAGACCGCATCATATAATTGTTAGCGGTGTAAAAATAACGAAAAGAATAAGCTATTAAAAAATCAGCTTTTGTTATAAACAATTTGAATTGTCTTCCCGGAAAGCGATTACATTTGTTGAAAATACAAATCGATATGGAGCGACTCAAAACAGCAATCATCGGGAGTGGTCCTGCAGGCTATACTGCAGCAATTTATGCCGCAAGAGCGGATTTAAAACCAGTTGTTTTTACTGGTATGGAGCCAGGTGGGCAATTGACCACCACTACAGAGGTTGATAATTTTCCTGGCTATCCAGATGGTGTGGACGGCCCTAGCATGATGGTGGAACTTCAAAAGCAAGCCGAGCGTTTTGGTACCGAAGTCCGTATTACTTATATCGAAAAAGTAGATCTTGCTACCGAAAAAGGAGGCATTCACACACTACATATTCAAGGCGGCGGAAGTGTAGAAGCTGAGACCGTAATTATTAGCACAGGGGCCACTGCCAAATACCTTGGACTTCCGAGCGAACAACGACTCCGTGGCGGGGGTGTTTCAGCCTGTGCTGTCTGTGATGGTTTTTTCTACAAAGGTCAAGACGTTGCCATAGTGGGTGGAGGAGACACGGCTGCTGAAGAAGCTACCTATCTTGCCAATATTTGCAAAAAAGTGACCATGTTGGTTCGCAAAGGAGAAATGCGGGCCTCAAAGGCCATGCAACATCGGGTCACCAACACTCCCAACATTGACCTGCGATATTATTCTGAGGTAGAAGAAGTCATGGGTGAAACTGTGGTAGAAGGACTTCGCATCAAAAACAATCAAACCAACACCACCGACGAGATCGCCATTACCGGATTGTTTATCGCCATTGGTCACAAACCCAATACCGATATTTTCAAAGACCAGCTAGATATGGATGATGCGGGTTATTTGATAACCAAAGGTAAAAGCACCCACACCAATAAACCTGGCGTATTTGCCTCAGGTGATGTTCAAGACAAAGAATACCGTCAAGCCGTCACGGCAGCTGGTACTGGCTGTATGGCCGCTTTGGATGCCGAACGCTACCTTCAATCTCTTAGCTAGTTACCGATCTGATACTGAAATTTTAAATACAGCTGCGCATCATCCAAACGATAGGCATCAAACTGATCGTTAAATTGATAGTTGTTATTGCCCCCGATATAAAAATGGTGAATGGGGTTGGATTCCATTGCCCGTAAACTTGGTGTCCACTTGGCTCCCTTCTGCGTTACAACCTACTGATATTCCATAACGTCCATCGCCAAAAGTATCAACTCCAAACATGACAATATTATCCTTAAAGGCATCGTCTCGATTACGAACAGCACTCCGTAGGTTAGCCATATCTGCTTTGGCATCAAAACCCACATAGAGGTGTGTGGTAGAGTATAGTACAAAAACATCCGTCTTATGTGGAGCAGGGGAATTATTCCCTGGTTGAATCTCATAATCGATGCTAAAATGCTGGGCTTTGTTCCATTCATCTTCACCCAATCGACCATCAAATACAATGGGATCTTGCTGTGCGAAAGTCATTAAACTAGTAAAAAAAATAATGAGTGAAAATTTGGGCAACATAGCATTTGGGTTCGTTTAAATTAAGACAGGTTTATGCTAATAATGTTACAGCTTTGAAATTTTATTTTTAAAATATCCCCTGTTTGGTTAACTTTAACAGAACAAACAACTATATTTTATGGAAGGCAAGCGGTTTTTAAGAACAGTTTCATGCTGTTTATTGTGCATTGGTCTTGTGACAAGTCTCTTCAGTTGTGGCTCTCAGGAAGCTACTTCAGTAACAGTTCAAGGAAGTATCTCAGAAGATACTACTTGGACAGCAGACAACATTTATGTTTTAAACCAAGAAATACGAGTTATCAATGGTGCTACACTAACCATTGAACCGGGGACGCTTATTAAAGCAGCTCCAGGAGAATTTCCCAACGCATCAATGCTTCTGATTACACAAGGATCAAAAATCAATGCCGTGGGTACTCCTGAAAAACCAATTGTTTTCACCTCTTCTGATGATAATATCACACGAGTTGAAGAATCAAACCAATCATTATTAAATGAAAATAATAAAGGACTATGGGGCGGTATCATTATTCTTGGCACAGCACCAATCTCCACAGAAACTGGTGATGTTTCTACCTTTTATGTAGGGCTCGATCCCAGCGATAAGGGCAATTACTATGGCGGCACCAATGTTGAAGACAACTCTGGTATTATGAAATATGTATCTATTCGTTACGGCGGAACCTACATGGGAACTGGAAGTGAATCCAATGGTTTGACGTTATGTGGTGTTGGAAACAAAACACAAATTGATCAAATTGAAGTTTATGCCAATCAGGACGATGGGATTGAATTTTTTGGTGGCACTGTAAACGCGTCCAATTTGTTGGTGTATAACAGTGGTGATGACGGGATCGATTTGGATGAAGGCTACTCTGGAGAAATCAAAAATATCATGGTAGTGCTTGGCGAGCAGTCAGATAGTGGTATTGAAATTTCTGGTGGCCAAGGGGATTTTCAAGGAGACTTTAGTCTTAGTAACATACAATTAACCGTTCAAACCCCTAGTGAAGATCAGCAAATCATGCGAATCGATTCGGCCTCAAGGGGATCTATCTCTACTCTTTTAGCTTCTAACTTTTTAGATATTTCTAAAATACAATTGCAATCTTCTGAAGTCACGCTTCAACAACTTCAAATTTCTAAAAATCAAACTGAGGTGAACTCGTTGAGTGAAATCAATGGTGGTGAAAAGAACTCGAAAAACATTTCTTTCTCTAGCGGATTGAGCCTAGAAAACGATAGTAAAGGATATCACTGGACACTGACCAAACAAATGGTCAGTCGATAAGATTTATTGCTCTATTGAATTGGCATCAAAACGCTTCAGCGTGCTGTTTGCTGTTGCGTACTGTATTTGAATTGGATTGCAACACACCTCACAATCTTCTATGTATTCTTCGGTATGCAGCGATAGGTCGAGTAACATAGAAATATCTTCCCAACAGTAAGGGCATTGAAAGTGATGTTCTTCCATCAGCCTAGGGTGTCTAATTGTTCCTCCAGTTCTTGCCACTGCACATAGAGTGTCTCTAAGGATTTTTTACGGCTATGATAGATGTCAAAAAAATCGGCTTGCTGAATGGTTTGGTCGTAATTGATTTCCAAAGCTACATCTGTATCTTTAATCCACGTTTCCAAGCCCTTAATCTCTCTTTCCACATTGGAAAGCTTGTTTTGGATTTTTTTACGCTGCTTCTGGTTTCGATAGTCGTTTCCTGAGGGCGTTCCTTTTTCTTTTTTTTCCGGCTGTCCATGCTCTAGTTCTTTAAGTGAACCTAGCTTTTTGTACTCCAAATAATCGGCAACACCACCCAAATATTCTTTTACTTTTTGATTTTTGAATTCAAAAACACCATCGCATAGATCTTGCAAAAAGTCACGGTCGTGAGAAACCAATAGTAAAGTGCCTTCGAACTTTCGAAGCGCCTCTTTGAGTACAGACTTAGACTGCAAATCTAGGTGGTTGGTGGGCTCATCCATCACTAATACATTAAAAGGTTGCAAGAGCAGTTTGCACAGTGCCAAACGATTGCGTTCACCACCCGAAAGCACCGCTACTTTTTTGTCCACATCTTCTCCCCGAAACAAGAAGGCTCCAAGCACATCTCTGACAGACTTACGATTTTCTTCTGTTGCAGAGTCTAAGGCAGAATCCAAAACGGTTAGTGAACCGTCTAACTGCTGTGATTGGTCTTGGGCAAAATAGCCTAATTCTACATTATGCCCCAACTGCATATGGCCTTTACTCGTCAACTCCCCCACTAGAATTTTGGCCAAGGTTGACTTTCCTTGTCCATTTTGTCCAACAAAAGCAATCTTACTACCCCGTTCGATTAGTAAATCAACTTCTGAAAGAACTTGATGGTCTCCATAGGCCTTGGAAAGCCCTTCCGTCTCAATAACCACTTTTCCCGGTTGTTTACTCACTGGAAAATGAAGTTTCATGGCTTCGGTTTCTTCCGGATCAATTTCAATTCGATCCATTTTATCAAGCCTTTTAATTAGAGATTGCGCCATGCTAGCTTTGGAGGCCTTGGCACGAAAACGCTCAATCAGTTGTTCAGTCTGCTGTATTTTTTTCTCTTGATTTTTTTGAGCTGCCTGTTGCTTCTCTCTTAGTTCAGCACGAACTTCGAGGTACTTGGAATAAGGCTTTTTAAAATCATACAATTGTCGTTGAATGATTTCCATCGTTCGATTCGTAACCTGATCCAAAAACATCTTATCGTGTGAAACGAGCACAACGGCTCCTTTATATTTATTTAGAAATTGCTCCAGCCATACGATAGAATCAATGTCCAAGTGGTTCGTGGGTTCATCCAATAATAAAATGTCGTGGTCTTTAAGCAACAATTTTGCTAATTCAATACGCATACGCCAGCCTCCTGAAAAAGTCTCTGTAGGACGATCAAAATCAGTTTCCAGAAACCCGAGTCCTTTCAGAACCCGCTCTACTTTTGCTTGATATGTATAGCCACCCAAAAGCTCGTAGCGTTCTCCGGCTTCGGCTTGTTGCACAAGAAGGCTTGCATAGGCTTCACTTTCATAGTCTGTCCGTTCCAGTAATTCATTTGTGATCTGCTCTTGCTTTTTTTCCAAAGCGATGAGTTCTGCAAAGGCTTGGTAGCTTTCTTCCAATACCGTTCGTCCTTCTTCAAAATCAATATCCTGAGCGAGGTAGCTGATACTGCAATGTTTCTCAAGAGCAAAATCTCCAGTTGTGGGACGATGTTCTTGGGCAATTAATTTGAGTAAAGTCGATTTTCCAGCGCCATTTTTCCCAACAAGACCCACACGATCACCAGCCCCAATTCGAAAGGAAAGACTCTCAAATAAAGTTGTACCCCCAAAGGATACGGAAATATCTTGTGCGCTTAACATGAATCAGCGGCAAATCTAGTGATGGAAATCGTATCCGGCAAGGAGATGTTTTCAAAAATAGAGCGATATAGATTTACACTCATTTGAGGAGCGGTCAATACCCCCCTAGAACCCAATCCATTTAACAGATGAAGTTTCATGTCAGCAGGATGCGTTCCAACAAGAGGCCTACGATCCACAACAGTAGGTCGAACCTGTCCAAGATGCGCTATTACCGTAAACGGAATAGTAAGTAATCGATTCAAATGGGTCAACAACCATTCTTTACCTTCTTCAGTTGGAATGGGTTCTTTGAGCTGGTTATTGAAAGAAGCGCCCACCCAATATTCATCGTTGCCTTGCGGCACTAAAAAAAGGCGGCTTTTCCAAATGTGTCGCGTATCCAAACCTGGCGCATGAATTCGGAGCATATCACCATGAGAGCCTCGAAGTGGCAGATCCTTGAAAAAAGGATTGCTACGAAGGGTGGCTCCCTGACAAAATATAATGTGGTTAGCGGAAATATCTTTGTAAATGATTGATTTCGCTTTGCTTTTGAAAGCTTTATACAAGAAAGGTTCTTCTCGAAAATGACTCGCTGGAATAAGTTGTTTTCGATAGGCTAAGAGCAGTTCTGAAATAGCCAAACGTCCAACACCAACTACTTGTCCATAGCCCAAAGGAGCATTTAGTTCAGCAGGTGTCTCTGATTGAATTTTAGGCACCAAATAAGGCTTGAACTGTTGCTGATCGGAGGCGGACATCCATTGGTTTTGTTCGGAGATACTACTAAATACGCGAGCAATTGGAAGAGGATGAAGAAACAAAGCACCTAGCACTACCTCTAACTCCTTATAAAAAACCAGGGCTTGATCCAAAAGAGCTGGAGCTTCCCAGGCCATCGTGTAGCGTTTTAGGATGGTAGGGTTATAAATTCCCGCTGCACAGTGAGAAGCGCCCGGCTGTGGCTGATCGATCACCACAAACGACTTTCCCGCTCGGCGCAGCTGTTCCGCAACTGCCAGACCTGCCAAACCAAATCCTACCAATACAACATCAACCTTCATGGGGTAAAAATAAAAAAGCGCTGCGGTACCGCAGCGCCTTCTTTATGGAATCTTAAAAAGATTAGTTGTTCCACATATCTTGTTCGAAATCTCGGATCACCGATTTGATTCGTTCGGATTCTAACAACTGACGAAGGGCGTCTTCAAAGATATAATCTTTGACCTCGCGATCTTCATATACATTTTCTTCTTTGTAGATGATAGAATTAAATCTTCGGGTATTTAGCATCACATCAAAAGTGATGGGTTGAGATGAATTTCGAGAATTAAAAATACTGTTCTGATTGAGCGTTTCACGAGCATCTGGATACCAAACCCAAAACAACTCTACAAGATCTTCCTCTTCCTCGTTAGCAGCTTGGATATTGATGTCAGCGGCTACAGGACAAACCCCGAGCAAACGATATCTCAATTCGCCTAATCGTTTATTGAAGTACCATGTACCCTTGATTCGGAATTGCTTGATCTCAGCAGAGGTTATTCTACGTTTGTTGATGTATTCTTCATCAACAAATCCTTCTGCATTATACTGGTCATAACCCGCTTCAATGGTGTCAATTGCCATTAAGCTTTCCTGAATCTCATCATAGGTCAACTTTTCCTGAAAATAGGAGGAATTGTAAACTTCTTTGATTTTACCCTTACTAAGATTCAATTTCAAAAGATCAAACAAAGAACGTCTGTCAGGACCTAAATTAAGTGTATCTGTTGGGTAGTAATATGGAAAGTTAATCCGCTCGTTTAGATCGATGATCTCCCAAATCGTTTTAGACCACAAAACATCTCGATCATCTACATATCCATAGGCCAATGGCGTTGCGTCATTGGTTTCTTCTTGAAATTCTGTGAGTTTACCAATATCTTGGGGGACTCTTGAATTAAGCAAGTTGGCTTGGGCTGACAGCGGTGCGTATTGCAGCGCGAAAGCGACAAACAGGATGAGTAAATAGTTGATCGGTTTCATGATGTTATGACTTAGTTGACAATTTCACAGATCACAGGGGAAACCTTTTTAAAGCGGTAGTTCGGATTCTTAGGATTTTTGACTTTGATGTCAAAAATCTGAACCGATTGACCCGCTCTTGCACGACGTAAAGCACTTTTGGCTTTGGCGTCAAGCTTGTTTCCTCGAACAGTTATTGTGGGTTGTCCCGGCACTTTAAACTTAAAGCTTACAGTTTGCAGGGTAATGTCAAAATCAAAATCCTCAAGCTCAGCTCCAATTGAAGCTACCCCTAAACTCGACTTGGGGATAGAAATATTTCCAGCTTGTTTACGCACGGTTCCGCGCGGCGCAGGAATATCCTTGATTCGAAATTTCGATTTTGTGTTTACACGCTGACCGTCGGGCAACGAACCACTCGCATTGATTGTTATTTCACGTCCTTTTCCAGGAATCATAACATATTTACTCCCCTTGGCTCTTTTAAGGCCTGGGGCTGTGGCTTTAACTTTACTATCAGGAATTCCAGGGATAGAGATGGTCATCGGGTTTTCTACACCTCGATAAACCACGTTCATTTTATCCGCCGAAATTACTGCTGAATTAGGCTTCGAAATAACAGCGAAAGATTGGCTCACTGGAATTTTGGATTCCTGTCCATCATTCAAAAACACAAGTTCACCTTCGATTGTATGATCACCAGGGCGTCCTGCTGTTACTTTCAACTTCACACCTCCCGCAATCAAATCATAATCATTAGTGCCCAATTTACGACCGTCAATTGTTAGATTGACCGAGTTTGGGTTTTGTGCTCCTCCTTTACGTCCAAGGATCACACTACCATCAAAAGTTTCACCTTGATAATAAGCTCCCTTTTCAGTTTTTAAAAGAGTGATATAGTTGGACTCATTCACTCCGGATTCCAATTCCAATTCTTTTCCCATCAAAGTGGTCAAAACGTCACTTTCCGTCAAACGAATATCGTTTTGCATCATGGTGAGTTTTGCCAACGAGGAAATTAATGGAAAACCTTCATAATTCGCAGACAACCAAGGTTGGTCTTGTCCGTCCTTGTTTTTAACATTAGAGTTTTGATCACCTGTGAAAAAGCGTCCTTCAACTTGCTCAATATACTGAGGAAACTGACTGCCAAATACCTGAATCACACTCATTTTGTAATCATTGATCATGTCTACAAATTCAATTCCACCAGGTCCAACACCGTTCGCGTCAAAAAACAAAAGGTCAAGCGCTTCGCCCTTGTCCATTTGAGAATATTCCTTAAGGTCTGGATCTTTTTCTCTTTGTTTCTCGGTTATGGTTTCTTTGATTTCATCGATACGCTTAAAAAAAGCTTCGGAAGATTTTTTGATCTCGTTCGCGGTGCGCTCGTGACCAACCCATTTTCCTTCTTTCTCTCTAGCGTTTACAGAAATTTTATTGTAATAAATTTCATTGCTTTCGTAAACTCGGCCATTGGCACTCTTGAGTTTAACGAACATCTGTCCAAAACCATCCAATACCTCTTTACTTACGTTGAGGGCTAGCATGGTAATGAACACCAGGTACATCAAGCTGATCAGCTTCTGCCTGGGGGTTTCTTTTGCTCCTGCCATTTCTTCTGCTTATTTTTTGTTCATAGCAGAAAGCATTCCACCATATACTTGGTTCAAATTAGCGAGATTGGCAGACAGAGATTCCATTTGCAAACGCAATTGCTCAGCATTTTGAGCAACCTGAGAATTGAAGGCTACGCTAGTCCCAGCTGTTTGTACTTGCTTGGAATAATGACCGTTCAATTCGTTAAGTGTCTTAGCCGCTTTTTGAAGTTGATCACTATATTCTTGATTGGAATTGACAGTAGAAGACACTGGCTGAATTGCTTGCGCCGTAGCCTCTAGATTTTTAATGCTCTTGGTCAAATTGCTCATTAGTGTGACATCCAATTTGGCTTCCTTCATTAACTCGTCAATTTTGGAAGAAAGACTGCCGTCTTTTTTAGGTGCTGCACCGCCACCGCCGCCAGAAACTTTTTTGACGTAGTCTGCGTGCTCTTCTTTGATTTCTCCAGTATTCAAGGCTGCAACTGTAAAGATCAAAGCTTCAGTTCCAAGCCCCAATCCTAATACAAGTCCGCCTGTAATTGGACCAATCTCCAAGTGAAGGATTTTGAATAGTGCACCAATAATTACAACCGCACCTCCTATTCCAAATAGCATGTGCATGGCAATTTTACTTCTTAACCGTTTGTTGAGAGTTTTTTCATTCATTTTTCTATAGTTAGGTTCGGTATAAAAATAATGATATTATTTGATTTTCACATTAGAGGTTCCTAGGTAATCTTGAACCGTTCTAAAGCCAATAAAACTTCTGGCTGTATCAGCGTATTCATAGTCTCGTGAACTGACACGTAAGAAATACGCCACATCTTTCCACGATCCGCCTCTAACAACTTTTCGCATTTCGGATTCTAATGACATGTCAGGATTTAAAGAAGCAACATTGTCATAAGCTCCGGGGTCATAGGAAGAACGTGTCCATTCGGCAACGTTTCCTGCCATATTATAAAGGTTGTAATCGTTGGGTAAATATGATTTTGCTTCTACAGTATAGACTGCTTGATCGACAGCATAATCCCCACGTAAAGGTTTGAAATTGGCCAAGAAACATCCACGATCATTCAATAGATAGGGCCCTCCCCACGGATAGGTTCCGGAAGGAATTCCACCACGAGCAGCGTATTCCCACTCGGCTTCACTTGGCAGTCTAAAATTGTTTACCAAAGGTTTTTCGCGCGACTTTTGGTAACTGTTTTTGAAATGAGTTCTCCAATTACAGAAGGCCACAGCTTGTTTCCAAGAAACGCCTACAACAGGATAATCTTGATAGGCCGGGTGTGAGAAATATTCGTTGTGCATCGGTTCGTTGTAGGAGTAGATAAAATCTTTGATCCATACGGTCGTGTCCGGATAAATTTGCACTTCTTCTTTTTTGATAAAAGGCTTACGATCAATAAATTGTTGTCGTGTGCGCTTAGATTCTTTTGAAGCTGCTTCAGCGTCAAACCAAGTATATCTGTAAATTAGTTTGGTGACATCTATTTTCATTTCACCATTGTACCAAAGTTCGGGTGGGAGATAGAGTGAGTCCATCATCTCCGCATAGGCTTGATCTACATAATCACGAGTATCCCATAAGATATCGGCATCCCAATTTAAGGCACGCCCTGCATAGCCATCTTCACTTAAGTCGTAATAGTTGGCACGCATGTACTTTTGGAATTCAGATAATTTGGAGGTATCAGCATCTTGAAAGGCAAACTCACCAATTGTGTTTTTCTCATCGCCTGTAAGTTCAAGCTCATCAGCCTTTCGGGCAAATAGCGCCAAGGCAACCGAGTCTTTTACCCAATAAACAAATTGTCGGTATTCACTATTTGTAATTTCGGTTTCGTCCATGTAAAAAGAAGGAACCGTAACAGTTCGTGCGGGTGCATTTTGAAGCTGTGCTACATCCTCATCAGATTTTCCCATAATGTAAGCTCCACCCTCAATCAGTGTCATTCCGTAGGGTTTCTCTGGAAACCACTTCTTTTGTCTAACACCAATAAGCTCACCTCGATTTTTTCTTCCACAGCTAGCTATGGATAAAACGACGATGATTAAAAGCACTAATTTTTTCATACTGGTTGGTTGCTTGACCAAATTATTTTTTCAGAACCAATTAGTTAATCTCAGGTTAAATTTAGGGCCGATATGTTATCCTCTTTTGGTGGCTTTCCACCATCTTTCGGGTAAAATATCGTTGCAAGCATCTTGATATTCGCGAAGGTTGCAAGGTAATAACGCAGTAGTTTTTGTTTTATTATCTAAATAGTTTTCATTTGTTACTTCTACCCACCATCTTTCGCTTACTTCACTCTGATAAAAGACTAGATCGCGATCGGACAATGTTACCGTATACCGCTTAAAACCTTGGCTTGTCAGAACTGGGTACTCTCCGAAACGCAAACTTACTCCTTCAATAAAATACCAAATTATTTGTGCTAACAATTGGTGAAAAACCGGAGTTGAGGGCAATTCAAACAGGCCAAAAATCCCTAATCGATCGCTTATTCCAGAATAACGCGCCAAAGCACAAATGGTTTTGCTGTCAATTCCGTTGGGCAATCCTTGAGGATCTGCTGTACTTTGCCATGATAAGGCTTTCATATCGACACTCACAATGTCGGCCTCCCGAACCAAGGGTTCAGCAAAGCTTACATCATGAGAAAAAGTTCCCAAGCGATACGATTCAAAAAAGAGCTTCTCCATCAAATCTAGTTCTTCCTGAGCAATATAATAACTCTGGTACCCAATATTGGTGTAGTTATAGAGTAAATTGGGTTGCTCCATGATGATTTTACTCATATAAGAGCGCCCCGATATCAATTCTTCTTGCTGTGAAAAGTCAAATTGACTGTCTATCGAGACCAAATTCACCAGCTGACTGCCTGCTGAAAAAGATCGATACAACGGATAGATCAAGTCATGAGAACCTCCAAAAATTACAGGAATTACATTGGTTTGTCGTAACTGAGTGCAAATTTCCTGTAAGGCAAAATAGGTGTCCTCAACGGTTTCACCGTTGGGCAAATCCCCAAGATCAACAAGAGTTAAGCTCCAATTTCCGGGATAAAGCTGATAAAATGCTTTTCGAAAATCAGAGAGGTTGTATTGGGTGTTGGGGAAAAAAGAATTCCGTATTTCACTGACACCAATAAGAGCGATGTCTGCATTTTTAAATTCTGGAAGCCCACTCTTTTCAGTATGAATACTGATTGTTTTTCCAATAATCTGCTTGGGAAGCAAACCAATACTGGAAAGTATTTCTTCGGAAATAGGGGCCAACAACTCTACACTCATTTTTTAGATTTCTTACGTGTCTTTTTCTTCGGCGCTGCTGCTTCCAAATAAGCAATTGCTTCTTTAAGGGTGATTTTAGCTGCATCGATATCTTTACCTAGCTCAACCTTTTGCTTCCCTTTAATGACATTAGAACGACCCCAACGTGCTTTCTCAATTCGGATTCCCTCCTCTTCCCAAACTTGAAGGAGCTTGTCTTTTTCTTTTTGAATTTTTTCTTCAATCAAAGTGTTGATATCGGTATCCGAAAGCTGATCGAAATTGTATTTTTTATTGACATTAATAAATAGTCCGTTCCATTTTAAGAAAGGTCCAAAGCGACCAACGCCTTTGGAAACTGGCAGTTCATCAAAATAGGCAATTGGGGCATCGGCTTTTTTCTTTTCTTCTATCAATGTTATGGCTTGCTCTCGATCCACATTACTTGGTGCTGTATCCTTTGGCAAAGAGACAAACAGTTTTCCAAGTTTTACATAAGGGCCAAAACGTCCGTTGTTGACAGATATAATTTCCCCATCATATTCCCCAAGATCTTTGGGAAGTTTAAAAAGCTCCAAGGCTTCTTCCATGGTAAGGGTTTCCAACTGTTGTCCTGGAACAAGACTTGCAAATACGGGTTTGTCCTCGTCTTCGGGGTTTCCTATTTGTGCAATGGGTCCGTATTTCCCCAAGCGGACTTTTACGGGTCTATTCAATTCGGGGTGGATTCCCAATACACGTTCCCCCGATTCGCGTTGGGCGTTTTCCTTAACGTGGTTGACCGTTTTGTGAAAGGTGTCATAAAATCCTTGAATCATCTTAGACCAATCCTGATCCCCTTCCGCAATCGCATCAAAACGCTGTTCTACTTGAGCCGTAAATCCAAAATCCAAAACGGATTCAAAATTCGCCACCAAAAAGTCGTTTACAATCGCACCTATATCGGTAGGAACAAGTTTTCCTTTATTAGCACCCACCTGTTCGGTACATTGTTTTCTTTCAATAGATTGTTCTACTAAATGGAGTTCTAGATAGGTTCTTTTTTTGCCTTCGTCCGTTCCTTTTTCAACATACCCACGACTTTGCACGGTGGATATTGTTGGGGCATAGGTAGACGGTCTTCCTATTCCCAATTCTTCAAGTTTTTTCACCAAACTTGCTTCTGTAAACCGCGCGGGGGGTCTGGAAAAACGCTGAACGGATTGAAGTGCATTTAATGCAAGGGTATCGCCAACACTAACAGCTGGAAGAATACCTTGTGCTTCTTCATCTTCTTCGTCCGTCCCTTCCAGATAAACTTTTAAGAAACCGTCAAACAAAAGCACCTCTCCTTTGGCTTGAAAAATCTCAGAATGAGCGGAAGCTTTTATCTTAAGCTGCGTACGTTCCAATTTTGCCGGACTCATTTGTGAAGCAATTGTTCGCTTCCAAATCAGCTCATACAAACGTGCCTGATCGCCCTCGGCAATCACGCTTGATCGGGACAAATCAGTGGGGCGAATGGCTTCATGGGCTTCTTGCGCTCCTTTGTTTTTTGTGGTATAAACCCGTGTTTTTACATACTCCTTACCGTATTGTTTTTCAATCTGTGTTTGAGCCTGCTGTAAGGCTTCTTTAGAGAGATTTACGCTGTCAGTACGCATATAGGTGATTAACCCTGCCTCATACAAACGCTGTGCTAGCGTCATGGTCTTACTAACCGAAAAATATAATTTACGTGATGCTTCCTGTTGGAGGGTAGAAGTGGTAAAAGGAGCTGTAGGATTTTTTTGAGCCGGTTTGGTTTCCAAACTAGCCACTTCAAATTGTGCTCCAGCATTCTGACTCAAAAAATTCTCTGTAAAATACAGCTCATTAAAGGAGTGCATCAACTGGGCACGAATCATTTTGTTGTCTGGTGTCTTAAATCTTGCTTCGGTGCGAAATACTTGTTCCGGGTTAAAATTTTGAATTTGTCGTTCCCGCTCCACGATCAGTCGTACTGCTACCGACTGAACTCGACCGGCAGACAAGCCGCCTTTGACTTTGCGCCACAAAACAGGGGAAAGTTCATAACCCACTAAACGATCCAGCACCCGCCGGGCCTGCTGTGCATTGACCAAGTTGTAATCTATTGTACGGGGATTCTCGATTGCTTTCAGAATTGCATTTTTGGTGATTTCGTGGAAAACGATTCGTTTCGTCTGATCAGGATGGAGTTTTAGATTTTCCGCTAAGTGCCATGCAATAGCTTCCCCTTCGCGGTCTTCATCACTTGCCAGCCAAACTGTTTCCGCTTTTTTAGCATAAGATTTCAATTCGCTAACCACCTTTTTCTTATCCGAAGAGACAATGTACTTGGGAACAAATCCCTTTTCGACATCAACCCCTAACTCATTGGAAGGCAGGTCTGAAATGTGTCCGTAACTGGAGACTACTTTATAGTTTTTTCCTAAATATTTCTCAATCGTTTTGGCTTTTGCCGGAGACTCAACGATGACAAGATTCTTGGCCATACACTTTTTTTAACGCGATAAAAGTAGACAGATTTTTGGAGTTTTTGGCTTTGAAGGCTGGAAGTATCTCATTTCTTACTATTAAAAAACAAGATTTACAACCGAACTAAAGTCCTATTGCGAATTTATCATCGACTGTCATTCGACCTGACAAATTTGCAGTTTTCAGGATACTTTACTTAATTTTGTGGGCTGTATAAAGCAATTGAATCCATTATACCCAGAGTAGATGACAACAAAAAATAAAGCCCTTCTTCACGCTTCCAATTCTATGGGAGCAGCCTTTTCCGAAAAAAACCCCATGGCTTACGAGGGAGCGGTGTTGCCTGAAACGGAAAAAACACCTACAGCAAAAAAGATGTATTTGGAGTCCTATGGATGTCAAATGAATTTTTCGGACAGTGAAGTCGTGGCCTCTATTCTGCAAAAAGAGGGGTATCAAACAACCACTTCTTTAACTGAAGCCGATTTGATTTTGGTCAATACCTGCTCGATCCGGGAAAAAGCTGAGCAAACTGTTCGCAATCGACTCACTCATTTTCAGCGTTTGAAAAAACAAAACAAAGGGGTTAAGGTGGGCGTTTTGGGCTGTATGGCCGAACGGTTGAAGCACAAATTTCTAGAAGAAGAAAAAATCGTAGATATTGTGGTAGGGCCCGATGCTTACAAAGACCTTCCCAATCTCTTAGAAGAAGCCGAAGCCAATCGCGAAGCGGTGAATGTCATCCTCTCCAAAGAAGAAACCTACGGAGACATCGCCCCCGTTCGCTTGTCATCCAATGGAGTTAGCGCTTTTGTGACCATCACAAGAGGTTGTGACAATATGTGTACCTTCTGCGTGGTTCCCTTTACACGGGGGCGTGAGAGAAGTCGAGACCCAAAAAGCATTCTTCAAGAAATTGAAAATTTGGCTAATGAAGGCTACAAAGAGGTGACCCTTTTGGGACAAAACGTAGACAGCTATTTATGGTATGGCGGCGGTTTGAAAAAAGATTTTAAAAATGCAAGTTCACTCCAGCAGAAAACCGCAGTGGATTTTTCTAAACTCTTGCAGCTTGTGGCCGAGGCCCATCCCAAAATGAGAATCCGATTCTCCACCTCCAACCCACAAGACATGTCTGTAGATGTACTCCACACCATGGCAGCCTATGACAATATTTGCAAATACATTCATTTACCCGTACAATCGGGCAGCAATCGCATTTTAAAAAAAATGAATCGCTTGCACAGCCGTGAGGAGTATTTTGAGTTGATTAAAAACATCCGAGAAATTATTCCCGGCTGTGGTATTTCCCACGACATGATTACGGGCTTCCCTACCGAAACAGAAGCCGACCACCAA
>Ga0206677_10001010_pt1 | contig 26515 bp, 34 predicted proteins | sample M130m12015metaG_FD_155475 | JGI IMG/M metagenome (GOLD analysis project Ga0206677, IMG submission 155475) | Ammonia-oxidizing marine archaeal communities from Monterey Bay, California, United States - M1 30m 12015 | ecosystem: Environmental > Aquatic > Marine > Intertidal zone | place: USA...
GTGTTAATTCTTTGTCTTGGTTCATGCCTAACCAATTACGGCTTAACCATATCTGCATAGTTGGATTACATCTGTGTATAGCATTTTCTATCATTGCTTCAGATAGTCTATGCTTTAATTTTTGTCTTGCTCTTTCTACTTCTGATCTAAAATGATCACGGAATGTGCCTTCTTTTACTTGAAAGTATTCAGCCATATCTTTGTATGAGCAATGTAGTGCGGCTAATTTACGCACTTCTTCTACAGGAATGATTTGTTTGTTTTGGCCACGACCTACCACAACACCACGCACTGTTTTTTCTGCGTATCTGCGTTTGGGTTGATAAGGTTTGTTTTCTAGTTCGTAAGAATCGTCAAGTTGAACATAGTATTTGCCATCTATCTCTATCCAATCTTCTTTTTGTGGGGATTCCGCGAAACTTGGGTCTTGGTTGTTATCTTCAGTCATTTTTATTCCTGTATATCACTGTTAAGCGTAGTGTGAACGCACAGTTATTTATCAGGAATTGGCTTTTTTACGGGGGATAGTGTGGTATGAGACTTCTGTGAGTCGTAATTTGTCTTCAAATATCCAATGCTTGTTGCGATTATAAGCATCTTTTATATCAAATAGTTCTCTGACTGTGGTTATTTGTTGTTGTGTGGGATTTGGATCTAGTGCTACAGTTCTACACCAATATTCCATTTGTAGTGGCACACTGCCTTTGGTAATAAGTCTTTTTCTTTCTTTTTGTGTTAACTGCATATGGGATATTTATAACCCTACAACATCTATATCACCTAAAGGCGAAACCAACTACAAGTTCTAACACTCGCTTTGCTCGCTCGAACCTTTGTTGTTTAGATACTTCGTATTTGATTACTAGAGAACATATAAAGAAGAATTGATGTAAGGAATTGAAGTCATAAGGAACCATACACAGGTTCCTTAAAAAAAAAGACTTGATGTTAACGATCGATAGCCTTTAGGAAGAGAGTATTTTTACATCTAACGCAATGGATCTCTCACTCACTCCATACTCTCTGAGGTATGCTTTACAGCATTAAGAACTTCGTTACCTTATATGTTCTCTGTTTATGCGTTATGCGATGCTTTTCGTGTATCAACATTTACACTATAGTAATCCGTTCAGCGTAGGGTTCTACTGTGTGACTCCTTTAACTAGATAAATCTAGGGGAGTGTCTTACTATGTTACGAGTGCTGTATTACCAGCCCTTTCTCAGCGGAATTATAACCTGGCCCGCCAGCCTTATGTGTTGATTATTTGAGGGTTCTGTGATGATTTGCCATAATGTGTTTTGCCTTGTAATTCTATTTATGCTTTATCACTAAATTTGATGTAAATTTATGATTTAGGATAAATAATATTGTAGCAACAAATATTATCCTAATATATGCTTTAAGTTTTGCCACTTATTTTTGCTACATAATTAGCGTTTTTTGCCATTCGTTAATTACCCCGGTAAGTATTACCTTAGTGGCCTTCGGTAATACAACTTTAAAACCTCACTATTGTCTTACCTCTAGTGAGGTTTTTTTATATCTTTAATAATCTTACTCGGTTTGCTTGAACTTGTGGTTCAAAATCAATCCACTTATTGCTAAAATACTTTACAGCCATATTCACTGCTTCTACTACATACTCTAATTGTTTTAGTGAGAAGTCATCAGTGCCCTCATCGAAGTTGCTGTCAACACCTTGCAAGAAACTAGCCCAAGTGTTGTATTGTGTTTTTAATTTTGCTTTCTTACTAGGTCTTGGCAAATGATCTTGTGGGGTATCAAAAAACCATTTGTATAAACCTCTTTGTTCAGCATCACCGTCTTTCTGATCTAAGATATGTCCGTAAAACATACTGTACATATATCTCAAATAATCTTTGTCTAGATCATTCATTTTTGCGTATGTGATTGTGGGTAACTTTTTTTGCTTGTAAGCAATTACTGTTTCTTCAGCGGGGAAGTGTTTATTCATTAGTATTTCTCCCAGCCTGCTTCACGCATCATTGTTTCTACTTCTTCAGCGGTCATACTACTACCACCTATGTAATCATCTGGATACATTTCACCTGATCTATATGCATCATAGTCGGGGTGACTTGGGTGATAAAGAGGTGCTTGTTTGTTCCAATACTCGCCTTCTTGCACTGCTTGACGCCATCTAGGAACATCTTCGAATACAGTTTTAGTCAAATGCCAATCAGGATTATGATAGTATGCATCACCGTATTTTGTTTGATGTGTTTCAATTGTTTGCGGATGTAACTTGCGTTCTTCAGCAATCTCATACCAAGTTCTACCATACAATTTCTCATATTTGGTAGGTGTTTTACGACGCTGATAGATTGAACCAAAGTTTCTGATTCTCATCCTTATTGCTTCATCGGTTACACTCTCAGATTTTGCGAAATCGCTGATGTGAAAACCGTATGTTCTTTCAAATTTGTTGTTTATTCTTTTTGCCATTTTATTTCTCCGGTATAACTTTATTTATCTTCTTTGCACATATTTGGGTAGTTAAGTGGCCTTGATTTGATTAGCCTTTAGATTAACATTATTTAACTCTAAACCATATATGCTGGTAATCATATAATCTTCAGGATCTATCATCAACTGCATAGTGCCTAGACAATTGAAGCCAGTCCATTCCGGTTCACCATCTATTTCAGTATAGATATCTTTACCAATACCAATCAACGCACTATCGCCCATAGGCTGGCGGATCATAAGATCATACTTTTCATTGTTAATGATAACTTGTTTGCCTTCAAAATCCATTAAGTTTGTGTCTACAATCTTCATTACGCCACTCCTAACATTTTGCTCATTTTAGCAACTTTTTCTTCATTATCTACTTTGGCTTTGTTTGCCACACTTAGCATAATACCTAGCATATTTCTAAGCACATCTAGATCTATATCACCTTCTTTATTCAATAATTTGTTTTCTATGTTGATAGTAATGTCTTCTTGCAATTCAGAATATTCAAACAACATATCACCTATACATAAATCCATATGTGACTTATGTCTAGCCATAAAATAAGTGCTAAATGTACATAATGGATGTACACAATCTGCGCCTTCTATATGGTTAAAAATACTAAATGTCATATATTTTTTCTGCCAAAATGTTCTTTTACCAAGCAGTTGTTCTGGATTATTTTTGTCCCAAAAGTTTTCATATGACTGGTATTTGCCATTTTTCTTTTCACTGTATTTGTCCTGTACAGTTACTCTGGCCCAAGCAATTATAGGGTAACCGCTAGGATCAGGCGTAAGAATATTCATCTCTTCTAAATTCATAACACTTGATCTACTGCCTATAGTATCACCTGAGTCTTTGTCATAAGCAGTATTTTTAAGTATCTCTGCCATATTCTCAGCAATTTTGCATTGAGGATCAACTTGATCAAATGCAGTCATCTTAGTCCTAGGACTAATGTTTTTTGCTAATTCTTTCATTTCTTTTGTGTTCATAATATTCCTACCTATTAAATGTAAGCATTATTGCTTAACATAGTAGTATTATACACATTTATCTAGTCAATGTCAAGTAAAATAAACACTTTATAGATCAAGAACTTACAGTCATAAAAAAGCCCCTAATACAGATTTATAATAGTAAATGTCAGTTTATATAATAAAAGGAGCCTGTATTAAGGGCTTTAAACATAAAGACTAACAGTGTCCACACATTATTGAAACGCTGTTAGCGTTAACACAACATTATTGTTGTGATAACTTTCTAATTATAACATCTATTTAAGGGATGTCAACCTTTTTTTAAATTAAAAGTGAGGTTTGCAATTTTTCTTGACTCCTGCATCCGCATTCTTGTCTCAAAACCATAACCTCTTTTCTAATCTTTTCCCTTTTTTGCTTGCCTTAACAAGTTACTTTAGAGTATGCAACTATTATAACACCTAGGTGTTAGATGTCAACCTTTTTTTAATCTAATTGTGAGTTTACCCAAGCAAGGGCTCTAGGACCGCCCCATAGGTAATATGCTTGTATGGCTTTGCTTGATTCTAAGTCTAAGCCTTGTGACCTTGCGTTTTCGTAGTTCTCTTTGGCTCTTTCTAAATAACTACGCATTCTTTTGAGTGTGTTTTCAGATAAGTTTGCACCGTTTGCCAATTGATTTGCTCTTGCTAAGCCTACTGCTGTACCTGCTTTTCTACTTGGCGGCACATTCTCCCTGGCTTTTAAGGCTCTTTTAGCGGCGTCTTTTATGTAATTAGGAGCAACTGGCACCTTATACTACCATATTGGCTATAATGCCTGCTAAGGTCGTTACAGTAAGCCCTAGGACCCAAAAAATACGGTTATCTAACTTGTCTAAACGCCCATTGAAGTGTTTTTTGTTTTCTTTCAACTCATCTTCTACTCTGTGTATACAATCGTGTATATGAGCAAGATGAACATCCTTTACAGTTTCGATTTCTTTGGCTAGATCGTTGATTTCTATTACCTCTGCTTTTGTTTTAGGCATATTGCTTCTCTACTGCCATTGCTACTACATCAGTGCTACAGTCTGGGTTATCAACAATAAATCTTACTGCAATATTTAATTTTTCACCCTCTAATGTGTCGAGCAACTCTTTATGCTGTTCAAATATTTGTAGTTCTTCCATCTTTATTCCTCTTCATATCCTATTTTTTCACGCAACTGTTCTAGTTGTGCTTTGTTTTGTTGTATTAACACTGGTATTGGAGTTGAGTCTCCACCTTCTTCTGGGTGACTCCACAACCATTCACTGTCAGCATATTGTTCATTTAATTCATCACACATACTATTTAACCAATCAACTGTTTTACCAGTGCATTTATACACAAATGCTTCGTGCTTGGTTGATCCAAACAACATAGCCCAAGTATTATGTGATATTTCACTGTAATCCACAAACATTATGTTGTTTTTCATATGTGCTTGATAACTCCAAGGACATACTCCGCGTATCTTAGCAAAGTATGTGGCCCAGTTATCCTCTTTTAAATCCTTTCTTTCCACCGCGTTGTGTTTTCTTCTTTTTCTTCATTCCGCCTCTTTGTGACTTTGGCATTGTTATCTCCTTGTTGATCTTCTTGCTGCACCACCTTGTGCAATTTTCATTCCTTTGTTAAAACTACTACTGCTAGGTGATGGCTTTGATCCACCACTTCTAGCATATCTAGCACCTGCTCTATGTCCACCGCAATCTAATTTGCACACAGACCCTTTGTACATTCTTCTACTAGCCATTGCTACTCCTTACATTGTTGCTGAAGTTATTTTCTGCCACGCTGTTCCATTGTAAAAACATACTTGATTAAGTGTAGTATTGTATACTGTATCACCTGACTGTGGACTTGGCAATGCATTAATCTCTGTGGTGGTTAAGTTATGTAATCTAAATACTTCATCTATAAACACTCTTTGATCTGTAAAGTGCATAACAGTTGTGCCATCACTTTGTATCTTTAAGTCATCTGATTGTTCTTCTAAGTTGAACTTCCATTCTTTAGCAGTAACACCTGAACTTACTACTGTGGTTACTGTCATACCTAATGTTTGTGTAACAAAATAGTATGGATCTGTACCACCAATATCAGTGTAACTTACTCTGCTACCACCACTTAAAATGTAGTAGTATGCAACACCACTGAAACTGAAAGCAAAACTCAAATCATATACATTGCTGCCTAGTGCTGTTTCATTACCACTTCCGTAAAATGGGCCGCCGTTGTATATTGATTCATCAATTGTGCTTGGAGCACTTACTGTTGCCGCTAAACCATTTAGAGTACTACCAATACTGCCATCATCATCAAAAGTAAATACTATTTTACCATTTTCTAATGAACCACTTGCACTTCCTGACAGTATACTTCTAACTGGGGTTGTTAGGTTTGAACTGTTGTCATTTCTTTTCAATGCTATTTGCATATCACCTACAACACCTGCATCTACACTATCACCGTTAGTTACAGTAAATTTAGCACCTGCATTTGTGCCTGTGTTAGCATAGTTAATGTTTGCCCACAATGTGGTTGAACCGTCATAAGCAAGTTCTGGTCTAAAACCTGATGCACTCTGTGCTGGTGCAAATGTAACTGGATTGCTGTTACTACCAGTTAAATATAATTCACCATTTTTAAATGCTAGATATGTTTGTGCTTGACCACCTGCTGTTGAAGCCATATACACATCTGTGTTACCTGCAACACCACCGCCCCAAGTATCCCAATCATCTGCGGCTTGTACACTCATATATGAAGGTACAGAATATGAACTTGGTGTTAACTGTTCACCTGTGGTACCCCAAAAACTTATTCTACCTAATTCTTGGTTTGCTCTTGGATATGTATCAAACGCATTATCATTTGAGTTACCGTTTGCACTAGTAAAGAACAGTCTAGGTCCACCTCCACTAATAGATCCTACTTCACCTTGTTCTGTGTTATCTGTGTAACTCTTGAACAACATCTGTGGTTGTATTGGATTAGTTGCAGAAGTTAAACCGTCCCACATTAGGTTCATACCAAAGCAACCTACTTGATCATTCTCACCTCTGTTGGTAAGTTGAGTGTTTTCACCTATTGTTATACCTTTTGGTGCGTTTAACACTGTTATATCATTTGTTACTGGTGTTTGACCTATCATAAAGGTACTCAATGTCATTGAGTAATCACTGGCTGTGCCTGCGGTAATTATATCAAAGTCTGTTGGTACTGGTCCTGATGCTGGATATCCAAAAGGTGTGTTTCTAACTGATCTAAAAAATAAAGCACTATCACTACCACTACCTAGTGATCTCAATTGACTTAATAATTTAATAACTAAGCCTGTGGTAGTATCAACTAAGCCTGCATCTAGTATTATACCATCTGTGGTGTGAGTAAATGATGTTGTTTGGGTTGCTGGTTGGCTCATTTCAACTGTGCCAGCACCTGAGTCAACACTTACCACATAAGCATCATCTGGGAATATAATTAAATCAGTACTTCCTGGAGTACTTGCACTAGTACCATTTGCTATTACTTGTCCTACAATTATATCACTTACTGCTGCTGTTGTACTGTCTATACCTCTTACTACACTTGTGATAGTCATAGTGGTTGAACCTGATACTACACTACCATCAATTTCATACCATTCAAGCGAATCTGTGCCACTATAAGAAATAGTAGTGCTTAGTCCGTTACTGTAGTTAAACACACCAAAGCCTTTACCGGCAATGTTTGCTGTTTCAGTTACAGTACTGTTTATACCAAATTTACTTGTTACTATAGTACCATCATCACTGTTAAATGTTAAGCCACTACCACTTTGTGCTGTGAGGCTGTTAGTGTTACCCAGTGCTGATGTTGTAGCAAGGACGCCACTAGTGACTGTGATGTTTTCTGAACCTAGTACATAACTATCAATTTTGCTTTGTACTCTACTATCAGTGTAGTATAAATTAGTACCTTCTGCTAAGTCAGTTGTTGACTTGGTTGCTAGTCTTGTATCAAATCTAGCATCTGTGTAATATAAGTTAGTACCTTCTGCTAAGTCACTTGTTGATGTTGGTATGTCATAAAATGTGCTACCATCGTTTGTGAACTGCCATTTGTCTGCGGTTTCATTCCATCTTAACAGTGTGCTAGTGTTTTGCGGTCTGTTTGCTATAATTTCTACTGTGGCATTTGTAGCCGCATTAGCATTTAGTGTGATACTTTGATCTCTTACATATAAGTCTTCAACATTTCTATAGTTTAAATTACCGCTTACTTCTATGTTACCTGTGACATCAACATTACCTGTAAATGTATGAGTATCTGTGGCTAATGAACCTGCACTAATTCTGTCTGCTATTACAACATTACCTCTCTCAACATCTATTGCAGGTAAAAGATTATACAGTGGATCTGCACCATAAACTTTTAAAGTACCTGTTTGAGTTTGTCCCTCACCAATACTATCACTACCTACTCTAAAGGTTTTCAAAGATGTTGTGCCTTGTGCCTGTTGAAATGCCTGTATAAAAGCACCATCGCTGTTGCTTACAGTAAATGCGTCAAGGTTGAAACTGCCGTCTGCATTAAATTTAACATCTAATGCACCTTGCGATTCAATGTTTGTGGTTTTAAATGTGTTTGCAGAAATATTTGCTGTGCTTGAAATATTACTATTACTAGTAACAGTGTTTTCCATATCCAAGCCATTTGTTTCGATATATGCCTTAATAATTTCTAGAGTTGCATTATCAATTGTTCCTGATCCTGTGATAACTGTAGCATAGTATTCAGAACCATCATAAAGAACATTCAATGCACTCCAAGCATCTGCTGTAGCATCTAATGCTGTAAATTCGTTTGTGAAATTCCAATTTGTCCAATTGCTAGGTGTTGTAGTGGTATCTATTGTACTGCCACCTATTCCGTCTTGTGTGAGTAATATAGTTGCACTACCACCAGTGCTTATGTTTGCTAATGTAATGCCTGTAATATCGCCTGTTAGTGTTACTTGATGGATAGTACCATCGGCGATGTTTACTGAAATATCACCACTTAGTGTTCCATTATTGACTACTGTTTCTTGATATTTTTTAAGAGTTAAGTCATCGAGTGTTTGTTCTAAGCCTATTACACCTGTGGATGCATTATATGTAATTGGTGCTACATTAGATAATAATGCTCTAATTTCTGCACTGTCTGCTGTTATAGCACCAGTTGAACTATTGTAGTCTACCCCATTGCTACCACTAAAGTGTGCTCTTGTTTCTGCAGCGGTTACACCATTGTATGTGATAACACCTGTTGGTTCATCATAACTTAAACTACCATCGCCACCATTGTTGGCAACACTAATAGCGGCTCTTACTAAGTTGTTTGCAACAAAGGTAGTTTCACCTACCTTAATAGTGCTTGTCGATGTGGTTACATCAACATTGCTTGTGGTTGTGTCGACATTTATACTGGTTGTATTTGCTGAAAGTACTATATTAGCCATATTATACTCCTTACGCTACTGTCGATACTGTTACTGTTATGTCTGCGGCTCCGCCACTGCCCATATTAACATCTAGTAATTGGATTGTGTCAGCGGCATTGTATAATGTACCTCTTGATATAAGATCTATGTTTGTTACCCCACCGGCAGTTACTTGTACACTAAATGTTGCACCAGTACCTTCGCCGTTACTTAGGCCTGTTACTGTGTAAGCACCTGGCACTCTATCACTATCAGTTGAACTGTTATCTGTAAACGATGCTACTGCACCTACGCCAATTGGCACATAGTTAGTACTAACTGCAGGATCACCTACTGTTACACCTGGTTCCCAAGTTTCTATGACTGCCCATCTGTGTGATTCTTTTACTGGTGGAGTTGCATCTGATGCCCATTCAAAACTAACTACTGTCATCACAGGATTTTTTCTTGCATTTGGTAATAATGGTCCTGTGTATCTTTCTTCTGGTATTGTAAAATAAATTACTCCTGATGAAGCATTTGTTTCATTAATATATGTTCCTGCAGGAATAGTTGTACTACTATTCATATAACCTGTGATTATACTGTCTGCAAAATTTGGTAATTTACTAATACGGTCGTAAGCAATATTGTCTAAAACTAGACTTTGTTTATCTGCTGTAAATGTCCAGCCACTAACATCGACATTAAAGTCGTATGTAAATGTTTTTTGACTGCGTGGGAAAAGGTTGATAACTTGTACATTATCTGAACCACCGATGTAAGATTGAAAGTCTAATAGACGAGATGACATAATTTTGAACTCCTAAGGGATTAGACGATAACACTAAGGTATTATCGAAATTAATTTAATACTATTTATGCAAATTGTGTAATTTTAACTGTCAATTGATCTACTAGCAACAAAATAAGGATATCTAACTTGTATAGTACCGTTGTTACCTACACTTGGAGTAACTGTGACAGTTAATAAATCCGGACCATAACTATTTGGCACTGTAGCACCTGATGTTGTAGTAGCACTTCCGCCTTGTCCATATGCGTTTTGTGGATGCTGATACCCGGGGCCTACACCTGTTTTAGGATCGTTAGTAGAGTTAAATGTATTCTGCCATTCTACATCTCTATTTGCTAAACCAGCAGCATCGCCTGGGAAGGCAGATCCGTTACCACCTATGCCGAAAAAGAAGGATCCGAGGGTTGGTGCTGTTGCTGGGACATTATCATAAAACCATCCGGATACACTAGGGAGTGGTGTACTAACTACAATACCGTCAACAATAATAGGAACTCTTGCTGATCCCCATCCTCCTGAGTCATTATCAGGTGGGCTACCTGGGCCGACATAACCGCTGCGGGGGAATTGTTGGTATTTAGCACCCGTCATATCTTGGTCAGCATTAAAAATATATCCAAATCCTGGATCCAAGTCAGGAAGGCCAGCACCAAGCGTTTGTACTCCCATACCACCGCCACCGCCACCGCCTGCTCTTTCATTAGTGCGAGTAACTGTTTTTTCAGATGCACCGAAGCCGGCACGGTAGTATGAACCTGGTTCATAAACTTGTCCTGATTCTACGCCGAGGCCGCCTTCTACAGTGTATCCTAAGAAAGTGGTATTACCACCATCACCTGCTACATAATTTGTACTTGAAGTTCCAATTGCTCCGCCTTTTCCTATTGTGCCATTGTATGCGCCTACACTTAAATTTGCTAGTGGCACATCAAATCGTAATGTATTACCACCAGCACCACCATTAAGTCCCATAAATTTCCAAGGTTCGTATGTGTATGTATTATCGCCAGTACCACTAGTAAATGTAGGCAATGATGTATTTGCACTGTTTGTGCCACCACCGCCACCTACTATTACTACTTGCATTTCTAAATTAGCATTACCAGTGTATTCGCTATAATCGCCTAGGCTAGTTATATTCATTGTTATATCTGTATCAGTGGGCGAATTTAATGTATTTGTAAAGTCTGCAACTTGATATACTGCGGCGTTACCACCTGGATACAGCGTTATTAGTTTTTTGCTACGAGCACCTAATAGTTGTACAGGTTGTAAAGCCGTAATAGTATGTAAATCACCTTCAACTAAAACAGCACTACCCCTGGTTATATTTGTTCTAAATTCAGGATTATTAGGACTACCTAATCCATCTAATAATTGTATGTCAAATGATCCTGAACCATTACCATCTATAGACACTGTGCCGTTTACACTTCCGTTTTGAAAGTCTAAACCTGTTAAGTTTGTTTCAATTTTAAAAGTTAATGTGATATTAGGTACATTAGTGGTAACTGCATAATTTACAGTATGGCTATTTGTGAGTGTTTCTACAACCGAGACTACAAGATCAAAAGGAGTACCGCCACTATTGACGCCTAGTGTCCTGTTTTTATTGACTGCAATTTTGCTACTACCTAATGGCATATATTCTCTCCGCTTCTAGTATTTACCGAACAATAGCATTTCTTCTTGCATATTGTTATAAAGTACATCGTTAAATTTATCTATGGGTTTGCCTAGTCCAAAATAATTATATTCTTCTAAGTTTAACCTTCTAAAACCACCTGTTGTAATATCACCACCTGATTTACCTGTGTGACTAGTTATGAGTGCATACTTGATATTACTATTTTTAAAGTTATCAATTGCTGTTGTTATATCTTCTATGCTTAGGTGATATAAACAAGCCCTGCACATCCATAAATCAACAAGTGGGAATGTGTCTAGTGTGATATCAAATACACTTAGATTTGGCATTGGGTTTACTTCAACAAACTTAGATACTAAGTCACCACCAGTGTATTTGGTGTTACCTAAATCACATTCTTTAATCCAATTACCGTCTCCACAAGGTGCATCAAACATTGTTTTAACATTGTATTCTTTTAACAGTTTAGGTAAGTTGAGTCTTATGTTACTGGTGTGTTCTATAGTTGAACCACTGCCGCTCATAGTTTCTTTTTTACTAGACCAATTGTTACTAGCCTTTAAGAAGACATCAGCCTCCACAACTATTCAGCGTCTGGTAGCACTAAACGACCGTTACTGTTAGCCGCATATTCATCAATGTCTATAACTTCAGCATTTACAAGTAATTTTCTACTTGGGTGTCCTATGTAATTGCCCTCTTCATCAAACATTCTCAGTATTAATCCATCATATATCATATCTTTATATCCTTAACTTGGTTGTGTTGGCCATACAATGCCAAAATCTTGTGTAACACCAGCATAATCAAAGTCTCGCAATGCTTGTCTGTATGTTTTCCACTCTTCTTTCTTAGCATCAGTGAGAGGTGAGTCTACTCCTACTGTCCAATCACAGGCAGTAAGCAATGCATTTCTTTTTTGTTTTGCTAAATCACTTGCACTAGGTGCATACTCTGGTAAATGCCTAGCACTGGGAGGTGTTGTGCTTAAATCTAATTCTTGTGTTCTACTGTCAGTCACTGAGCCAGTGATTGCACTTTCTAATATGTAACTCATATTCATATTAGCATTTAGTTCACATAATTTTATTGCTTTGGCTTCTTTAATTTTCTTAATATAATAAATATTGCCGGTAACATTGTTGTATAATACATATTTTTCCATTAAAAGAATCCTCCAATATCTAAATATACATCTGATTTGGTAATACGCTTGTCTAAGTTTGTGACATTGAAACCACGCACAGAGGAACCTGGATCTGCTAAATCACTGTTACCCCAATTTTCTATAATCATTGCACTTGGCACATAGGCTTTAGTAGCACTTGCTGGTGGTAAGCCTAATGATACTGCTATATCACTACCTTCTGCTGGTGATATTTCATACTTAAAGTTTTCTGTTAAAATAGGTATTGAAGTAATGCCACTGGCTTGTATACCTGCAGGGAAGTAATATTTGTCTATTGCTGCATTTGCATTTGGTGTATATTTGCCATTTGCATCAATATCAAATTCTTGATATCCCACACGCCTACTAGGCAAATATGACACTTGGTTGCCACCTGGGTCAATACCACCTAAAGGCTGTGCTGTGTTGATTGCACTAAACAATCCATAGTCCATTCCGCCTAAGTCAATGAGATCTGCTGGACTAATTCTACTATTTTCAGTGAACAATGTTGCGTCAACTACTTGGCTGTTTGCTACATTGGTGTTTGAGTCTGTTTCATCATATTGTAATCCAGCCTGTACATCACCTATTGTACCTCTGGTAATACCACCTCTGTTATTTAATGCTATGTTTGCTGTGTTACTTTTTATACTTCTGTTACTGCCTACACCACCAAACTCTAATTGTAATTCTGCTAATACATCAGGTGATAATGGTCCTACTGGGAAAGCAGGATCTTGTGGTATTGGATCTGGCTGTGGTATAGATACATTAACTACTTCGCCTGGCACAAAAGTACTGCCTGTTGTTGGGAAGATTGTTTGCATCTCTGGCTCATAGTTACCCACACCTGGTAAATTTAAGTTAGCAAGTATTTTGTCAATGTCAGGTATGTTCGGTATTGTGATAGGGAAGTTGATACTTGGTATGCCTGGTCCACCTGCACCTGGTCCGTATATTACATTACCAATATCCACATTGGCTAAAACATTACCTGTTGGTGGATCAACAACATTTGCCACATTACCTAGCGGATCATCCACAATGACTATATTGCCAATAATGTTTGCTATGTTTGAGTAATCAATATTACCCCATATGCCTGTCCACCATCCTGGGATAAGACTTACTCCCGGTGGAGTTTGACTTTGCACCACTTCGTGTTCGTATACATCATCACTGTATTCTAATAATACCACACTTACTACTAACATACTGTTAGGGAGTTCTTTTTCTACTGTACGCATAACTCTATACAATTTATTGCTAAAATTATATGTTGGTTCTGTTACTTTTACTATGTCACCTACATCAACTTGTATTGCACTGTAGTCTGCATCAAATGTGAGTACTTGGTCAACTCTACTTTGACGCAAATCAATATTTGCCAAGTTCTTGACTCGAGGTGCATCGTTTACTATATCATATCTAACATTTAGTCCATTGTCTGGCTCGTTAGCATTTCTATCAACACCAGGTGTAGCCACATACACAGTACTGGTTTGATCTTTTTGATTTACTGCAGGATACTCTGCTTCAATGCTGTTATACATACTGTATAGTTCTGTTGAAGCAACATCAATTTTATCTATAATGTTATTGTTATCAAACACATAGGCAGCATTTTTCTCTGATGTTGTGGCGGCTCTGTTAGGCACTACACTAAATGAACCTCTTTTAGGATTATATGAAAAGAATGTGTTACTGGCTTGACATATTTGATCAATGTTGTCTTTGACTGGTTGATATGTACTCATCATACCATCAATTTGCCATCTGTTATGCTGTAGTGTTACATTTGCTGTTGATATGTAGTCTACTTGCTCTGAACAGTAATCAAACATATCATCAAAACTAGGTAAGTCTAATTCACTGCTACTAAGGCCTGCACCATAGCGGTCGTTTTGACAATAGTCTAATAATACATTTGCAGGATTAGTTAAACTGTTTGTGATATCATAAGTGATTTGACCCAATCCTGTAAGACCATTTTCTGCGTCATAATCTACTTCAAATATTGCATAAACTAAGTCTTCGTAATTTGTGCTACTGTCTATTGTGGATAATAATGTTTGTGCGGCTACTTTGCCTGTTGCAGGGAATATTTGGTTAGCACTGCTTTGTGCGTTACCTGCATACACTCTACAACGCATCTTACCATTTACATTGTTACTTGATGTTGCGTTAGGGTCTGTGATACTGCTAACACTTGCACCTGTAAAATTAAGTTTAGCATCACCTCTGTATATGTTGTTTACAGTGTATGAGCCAGTGTCTGTTTTCTCACCAATAACATAAGCATACACCATAGTGTTATTTCTATTTTTGATGCCGGCATCTACTGCAATTGCACCTGTGTTTACTCTACCATAAAACACTGGCACTCTATTATCTGTGCTAGGTTGTAATTGTACTTTTACACCTGGATCTTTGGCCGCTTGTATGCTGGGGACTTTGGGTCCTAGTACTTTTGCTGTGGCTATTCCTAAACCACCTGCTACAAGAGCAACACCAATTGTGGCTCCTATACCTAGTGTACCTGCCATAAAGCCCTGAAATGTTGCCACAGCACCCATTGTGGTAAAAACACTAACGATTGCACTTGCTATTGCTGTAAAAACTGCCATCTAAACTCCTTGGTACACAAAATTGTGTTCTACTTTCTTCCAGCCTCGTTTTTCGAGACCTAATTCCGGTGATATATCCATCATTGTGAGCATAAACTCATCTACTACACCTGCTTCTTTCATCTTAGTACCATACTCAATGTATTTCTTAAGTAATTTGTACCCTAGACTGGTGTGTCTGTAATCTTCTTCAACCCACCAAGCCCATTCTCTTAATGTTTTAACTTCGGGTAACCACGGATCTGCATTTACATAAGCAATCAACATACCTTCTATGCGTTCTTCGTGCTCACCTACTATTATACATCCGTTTTTGATTACTTCGCACAGCAATCTTCTCACATAAGTATCATTGTACTGTGGATTATGATGTGCTTGTAGTGGTGAACTGTTTGCAAAGTTAATCATTAATTCCATTATTCTATCAAAATCTTGTATTGTTGCTCTTCTTATCTTCATATCTTTATATCTTTACCTATGTTGTTGGTTACGGCCACCACCACGGCCTCGGCTACCGCCTCCGCCATATCCACCACCACCTGATCCACCTGCACCATTTGATTCTCTACCGAAGTCAAATTGTATATTGTGTAAATCTGGTACTCGCTTAAATGTTTGATCACCTGGGAATAATCTATCTCTGTCTATTGGTGATGTGCGTTGTCCTGATGTTTTGTTTTCTAGTATGGTTACAATACTACTGCAACTCACACTCACGGAGTTTGTTCTGTCACCTTCTAGTATATCGTAATTTTCTTCAATTTGTAAGTTGGTGATAACGCCTCTAAATCGTTGTACTACATTACCTGAGTCTAAACTAAAATCATCATTAAAGAATGCTCTGCGTACTATTACTTCACCACCTTTGACTTTTGTGTCAAGTACAGCATCTAGGTTTTCTTGTGGTACACCACTTAGTGTAATACCAATATCACCGTTTGTGGTTTTGATATCATCTTGTATTTCGCCTAGTTGTAAAAAAGAACCTAACTCAGTGTATGTATTACCATCAAATGTGATAGGCTTAAATGCTGAACTAACATAATACACATTGGCACCAAATGTTAAATCTAATAACAGTGCGTGTTTGATGTTTAGTTCGTTATCAACTGCTGGTATACTAGTACTCATTAACCGTCCTCTTTTCTAATAACTTCTACTAATTCGAAATCTGTGTTAAACACTACTCTATCGTGTGGTACAACACTGTATGTTGGCTTGTTTACCATTTTAACATTCCAAGTTACATCTTTACCTATTAGTATAGCCTTGCCGCTTACTGTGTATCCGTCTTGTGCTATAAAAGGTCTATGTAAAGGTACACTAACACTACTACCGCTCCAAGCAACATCTGCTGTGACAAAATATGGATATCTATAACTGCTACCCAGTGATATCAAATCACCTTTCTTAAACAAGTTACCACTGCCACTTGCACTGCTAGTGTTTACTACTAATGTACTACCACTTGCACTTGTTGCTGACAGAGAGCCTGTAAAACTATCACCTAATGCATTTGTAATATAACTCATACCAGCATTGGTAGAGCCTATGTCGATGTTTTCTTCAACAGTGATATCTAATGTATTCAATGAACTAATTAGATCTCTGTTTGTGCTATATGCTAAGCCTTCGTGCATACCTACTGTAAATTTAAAAGGCACACTACTTGCAAATTCTGATGTGAGCAATCTACCACTTCTACTCATAGATTGTCCTGCTATTTTCTTCTGCTCAAAACTTATAAATGTAGCATTGTCAATTATTGTTTGTAAACTCATTATGCTGGTAACCTCCTCTGGCCTACTCTGGTGATGTTATATATAAACTCTGGGTCCTGGGCTACTAGTTGTTTGAAACTTCTTGCATCTACTGCATTGATATTGTATGTTACTGCTTGAGTACCGCCACCTAATGCATTGTTAGGTGTAATTTGTCCACTTGCACCTGGTGTAAATAATTCTGGTCCACGCTCACCTACTAGATATGGACGATTCTTCATCACACTACCACCGTTTGCTTTAGGACCACCAAAGTTAATCAATCCTTTACCGCTAAATCCTTCAAAACTACCACCTGCACCAAATTGTATTCCAAATATACTGCTTAACAGTGGTTGTATAACTGCTAGTCTAAGTGCTTGTGATATCATCTCTGTGACTAAGCCTTTAAAGTAGTTCTTAAACACATCACCTGTGCTTTGTCCTTCCATTAATGCACTTGCTAAGTCATCGCTTAGTTTCTTAGTGCTTTGTTCGAATGTTTTAAGTACTTCTAATGCACCATCGGAATAGGCGCCGAACTGTTTTGCAAGTTCTTCCATTGTTTGGTTGGTACTTTGTGCAATTGTGATTAATGTGTCATCACCTGTTTTTGCTAACTTCTCTTGTATCTGTCTTTGTGCTTCTTCAATTTGTATAGCACCCTCTTCAACACCTGCTAATAAGTTTGCTATGAAATCTTGTGCTGTGGTAACTGGCAAGGCAGTGCCTAAGTCTTCGAAACTTTCTTTAACTCTGTCTAGTCCACCTGTTCTTGCTTTGTTTGCGGCTGCTTGTATGTTTTCAAAGAATAATTGTATATCATCATTGCCTGTTGCAATTGATATTAGTTTACCTATACCTGTGCCTAAGAAAGCAACGGCTTCAACAACACCGCCAATTGCTTTAACAGCAAAATCCATCACTGTGGCTATAACATTACCAAATTTGTCTTGTATAAAGATTGCCAAACTCTTAAATGTGTTAAACAACATAGTAATAAAGTCTACAACAACAGCACCACCTGTTAGCATTTGTTTAAATGCTCTAACTACACCTTGTCCTATTGCGTTACCAAAGTTTGTGATGGCTACTTTGTTCTCATCAAATATGCTTACTAGTTCTGTTAAGAATACTTGAAATGTGGGTAGCATTGCTTGTCCGATACTGTCTCGGAATGCTGTAAATCTATCTGATGTCTGACTTAATGCACCAGTTAGAGTATTGTTTAATTGTACTGCTGAGCCTTCAACTGTTTTACCAAACTCTTCAAATTTCTTTCTTGTTTCATCTATACTGTATGTTACACCTGCTTGAAATCCTGCAGCACTTAACACACCTTTTTCTCTGAACACATCAGCGGCACCTGCACCTGCTGTAAAGGATCTCTGTAACTGTCCTGCCGCTACTTCAAAAGGAATACCAAAGTTAGCCGCTAAGTCAGCCGCTAATCTCATATTGTCTTCTAATTCACCAATTGTACCACTCACTGTGGTTAAGGCTGGGGCACTTTGGGCTAATGCTTCAAATTCAAATGGTAAGTCTTCTGCTACCTTCTTGATCTTTGCTAGTGCGGCTGCACCACCTTCTGCACTACCTACTAGGTTGCTTAGTGTTACTTGTACATCCTGAAAGCCACTTGCTGTGCTTAGTGTAGCACCTACACCTTTAAATGCGGCTCCTACTGCTACTATACCTGCGGCTAGTGGTGCAAATCTTGCGGCTAATCCTATAATACTACCTTTGGTTGTTGCCGCTCCAGCACCGAAGCCTTTCATTGATTGTTGTGACTTCGCTAACTTCCTATCAAAATTCCTGCTGTCTAGCGTTAGTGTTACTTCTATATTCTTAGCCATTATGTTACTCTCTTAATGTATCGCACCACTAGATCATCGATATCTCGTTCTGTGGGTGCTGTCATTCCTTTAGGTCGTTGCTTACTCCATCCTTCATCTAGCCTACCTGCGTATGGATAGTTTGCGTGTATAGTATAATTTTTCTTTCTTTGTGTTAACTTGGTTCTTTTTCTAGCATTACCAGTGGCAATAGGGGTATTCTCTTTGAACTTAGGAAGGGCATCCGTCATAACATCTTTGTCCATATCTATTAGATCTTCGAACATTTTGTCTACTTCTCTAGTGTCAACCCTTAGTCCCATTACCTTTTCTACCTGTTATGTTAAAAAATTGTTCTTCTATATCTTGTTGTTTTATATATTTAGTTGGTATTGGTTTACCACTTGCTTTAGCCTCACTTATTTCCCTATATGCGGTGCTAACATCCATTACCATAATATCAAAACTGTCTGCTTGAGATAACACTTGACTAGGCAACAATCCGTACTTTGTTGCCAGTGCATCAATTAGTACTAGCCAGTTTGTTTCTGCAGACTTATCGTCAACAGCGTGGCTTGTTACTTTCCCAGTGTGTCGCCAATCAGTTTAACTGCCTCTGTGAGTACATCGATTGGTAAAACTTTGTCTTCAGCCATCACTGGATTACCGTCAGCATCAAGTATAAGTTGTGATAACATATCGGTAAATTCTAGTGGGTTTGCTTCTTGCATACTTGCAAGTTTTGCGAACACATCAATTGGTTGTCTGTCGTACACATAAAACGATAATTCATCGCCGTATTTCTCAACAATTGTGGGTTCTGTGACTTTTAATTCAATTAGGGTGGGTTTTTGTGCTAAATCTTTCAAATTCATATCTTTATTCCTTTATATCTCTATCTTTTAAATTGTGTATAGCACTTAAACAAAATGCTATTCTACTTGATGCTTTTTCAACATCGCCTCTTGCACATCTCAATTCATTCTGTGCTTTGGCTATCTCCGCTTCCATCGATTTCATTATCTCCGGAATGGTCTTGCTGTTCCATATCTGCATAACTATTTACCTGTATTTTCTTTTTTGGTTCTTTTTTCGAATCTGGTAATTTAATACCGTGTTCTTTTGCATATTTGTCCATATCGTGCTTAACACCGTTAATCCTAATACTTCTATCAGGCTTGCCAGTCCACACACCATCAACAAATAAATTTAAAAATTTGTGTTCCATATTTCTATCCTGCATATAAAATAACTCCCCGCGAACGAGGAGTTATAATTAAATCAATTAAGATTCGACATTTTTGGTCAGTTCACCATTAACTATGAGTTCACAAGGACTTAAGAAAACTGCACCCTCAATAGATGCGGTTGGTGCTAATCCACCAATAAATCCTTTACCAGTGATATTAATATCACCAGTTGTACCAGTTCCTGTTATTGCTACACTAAAGAAAATTTCTTCTTTGCTTACACTTGTATCGAATAGTCCGTTTAAGGCTACTGAGTTAGTTGTAAGTGCGGCGTTTCCAAACATTATTTGTTCGTCAACTAATAAGTTGAGTGAAATACTGTTTTCGTTTACAGTTGTAAATGCGGAAGAACTAGTGCTATCCAAAGTCGAATATCTCACTGTTCCTGGAGTTGCATTCACTGTAATGTCTTGAACAAATGGGACTACTAGTCCGTTTGTTATAAGTCCATCACTGTCTGGTGCTGTGTTACCTAATGTTAATTTGGCTTGTGCTCCATCGGTCACATTAATTAAAGCCATCTCATTTCTCCTGTATTATTGCTTAGTTTAAGTTTTTAATATTGTATACTCGAAAGTATAAGTTACATAATCATCTTCAATGTCGCTTGCCACTATTGCCTCATTTGACTGAGTATCAGTGACAACACTTTTTGCATTAAGGATTGCTTGTATAACATCTTCAATATCGGTGGGTTGATTCTTTGCATCTACTGTAAGGAATGCTTCTACAATTGTTTGCGTTTGATAAACCGTTCCTTGGTCTATTGTACGATATAATTGTATTTGCTCCTCACTGAGGTCGTCTACATATACAGTTCTTTTGTTCTTCAAATACAGCGAGTTACCACCCGAATCGAATGGTAATTCACTGCTGACTTTGAAGTTAGTATAACTTGACAAGTTAGTAGTAATTTGAGTGATTAAATCATCTCTAATAGCCATTAACTAATCCTCGTTATACCGCTTCTGCGTCTTGTTCTTCGAACAGTACTAAAAGTATAAGCCTTCTCATCATCATTGACGAGACCGTCACCGTCTGCATCATACCAATCAGCCATTGCTAGTAGTTCATTAAAGATATCATTGAACTTTGCTTCGTAGTATCTAATCTTTTGTACTTCTTGGCTTTCTTCTGTTGAGAAGTCACCTATAAGAGGTAAAAGATAATAATATAAAGCATAGTACACACAGGCATCAGTAAAGTCCTGCTTACGAGTAATAATCCTATTAGGATTAAAGTCAGGTAACAAAGCAGGGTTGCTTACTGTGGTGCCTGTGCGATTGAGATATCCCATCCACCAGCCACTGGCTTTTATTTTGATATTAATACGGTCGGTGGCTTTTGTAAGCAAATCTTCAATGAAATCTGTTTGATCAACAAAATCAGATTCTGCTGGTACTTGGATTTCGTTTGCTTCCAATAGTCTTTGATCCTTTTGTAAAAGATCTGTAAATTCTGCGTAACTTGTTACGCTACCGCCGACTGTTATAAATGCCATAGTATCTTCCTATTATCCTTAAGCGTTAGCGTCAGGGAGTGAGTTACTTCTAAAGAATGTCACACCTGCAGCCTGTCCAATTAGACCTTGCAATAATGCTCTGTTACCGACATCACTTAATGATCCTAGTCCAGTACCACCTAAGTTAAGGATTTGGTCTTGGATTGCGAATTCAAATGATGGATCAATAATTGAAACATATTGTCCTGTGCCCATTGTTGGTGCATTTGCTTGTCTTAAGTTTGCAACTGCTTTAGCCACTGCTGTGATGTTTGCATCAGAAGTACCAATACTAGCATTTGCTGTTACTGGGTTGATGAAGTTACCACGCAATACGCCGAAACCTGCTCTTACTGTACCACGCATTTCGTGTGAGTCAGTGTTAGGGTTATACCACATTTTAACTGTTGGTTCACGCTTACTAGCGTATGCTAGTGCTTCTGGTGACATTACTAAGTTAACTTTGTGAGTACCTGCTGTTGAGCCTGCACCTGTGTCAGTTAATGTTGCGCCGTTAAATGCTGCTAATAGTCCAGCGTCATCTACTGCTGCTGAAAGTGTTCCAGCAAATCTTGATAATACTGCATTTCTAACTGTGTCTAAACCACCGTCTTCTAATGCTTCTTCTGTTACATTTGTTGCAACACCGTATTTTGCTACTGTGATGTTAGCCGCTGTTGGTGCAACATTTGATTGTGATCCATTTGCTAAGATACCTTGACCTTCAGTTACAACTGTTGCTGTTTCTGATGCCCAAGAGTTAGTTAATGGGATTCTTAATGTATCGCCGGATTGTCCTGCGATTTGATATGAGTTCATTATAATGTCTTGATTAGGTAGTAAGACTGCGTCCATATAGTATGGTACTAAATCTGCTACGATATCTGCATATAACTGCTCAATTGAGTTACTTGATGTTCCTGCCATTGTAGTTCTCCTTTGTTATGACAATTATTTTTATGTATTTCTACTTTTTTCCATTTGTTTTTTCACCATACTATCGGTGATCTGACTTCTTGGAGTAGATCGATACTGGCGAATATTCATATACGCCGCTCTGTATTCAGCATCGGTATTTACTCTGTTGTCATCAAGCGGTTTAACCTTGCTTGAACTAACATCAGTTGTAGTTTCCCCATACTGTATATCAACACCTTTTTTACCAAATGATAAACCTAAATTGTTACCGACAACTTCAACTGCTTTAGCATAGTCTGGTGTTTCACCGTCTGTGGTTAAGAAGTCTGCACCATTTCTGATTGCAAAAGTATCCCCTTCCACTGCTAACATATTGTCTGCCTGCATCAATTTAACTACAGCACTACGCTGTTGTTCGGACCAGTTGTTTGGCATTGCTGCCTGCAATTGACCCATATGGTCTTTCAATAATAATTCAGTCTTGAGAGTGTTTACTTGTGCTGTGAGTTCTTCAACAGTTGCTTCGCGTTTTCGGACTGCGTCTCTTAATGAGTCGACATTGAGACTACTGCCTTCTTCGTTTGGCGTACTATCTTGTAGAGTTTGCACTACACTTTTAACACTTTCTAAACTATCTACATTGAGTTCGTTTAAAAAACGGCTCTCTGCTTCGCGTTTAGCATTGGCGGCTATCTTATTTGTATCGTCTCTGCTGTATTGGCGTTGACCATTCACATAAGTTTTACCGTCTTTGATCTCAACACTAGGTGTTGCGATATTATCAGAATTTGTATCATTTGACATAGTGTCTGCTGATTCTGCGGATTCTGTTACCGGTGCTGTATTATCGGACTGCACTACCGTGTCTTGGACTTCTTCAGTCATTTTTTTCTCCTATTATTCGCTAGAGTATGCGTATTTGTTGTACTCTTAGGGTTATTTTATACACCTACCTTGATGTTTCCCTACCTATGTTCTTAAAGACTGTTATCACTGCTTGTACTTTCAACTAGTTGATATAGTCTATGTTTAATTTGTTCTTTTAAATCACTTCTAAGATCAGCACTGGTTAATCCTAGTACACTTAATCTTAGTTCATATTCAGCGTGAGTCTCAAAAGGCATATAATATGTACCGTCTTCTTCTTGGTGAGTGTGAAATCCTGTTCCACCTAACTCAACGGCTCTTGCCTCTGCTTCTGCTTCTGTATTAAATTTGTCTGTTACTACTGTTTCTTCACCGAATATATCATTGTACTTTGTGTACACATCGATGAGTTTGTTTAGTTCGGTTATTTCGTTTTCAACACCTTTTTGACTGTACAGTCTATTGTAACTAACTGCTAAGTCTTCTGGCATTGCTTGATTTTGCCAATCAAACCACATTGGCCATAAACTGTGTGCCTCTACATTCTCAAGGCTTGTTGCTTTTTTGCGTATAAACGCTTCCAGTTTGCTATCGTATGTTTCAATTTGTACACCACTGCGTGATGCTTTGATCAATTCATCTGATCGCACCATTGCAATTTGGTTCATTTTGTCAATCTTTTGATTAACCATTTCACGCAACTCTTGTATGCTATCTAGAGGTGGTGCTTTGAACTCAAATGTGTAATTAGGTTGCCCGTTGAGTGCGGAGTCTACTGTTATAACAGATCCGGGCTCTGCGCCTACATTAAAGTCGTTTCTGGCTAATGTGCTTTCATCACATACTGTAACAGGGTGAGCACCGTACGAAATGCTACTGTATATTTCCCCATAATCTCCATATATACTTCTCTGTATTTGTGCAATATCAAAGATAGGCGTATGACCTATACCATTGTAAATCTTGGTACTTTGATAAACGGGTCTTACAGGAATGTAACCCAGTTCATTCTCTTGGGTAATTCTGTAAAGACCTTTGCCTTCATCGTCTTCTAAATATTCTGCACCTTCCGGTACATCAATGTCTGTGTCTTTGTCGAAGGGAACAAAGACTGTTTCAATAGTTTCTGGTGTGATGTATTGTAGTATTTCCACTTCTGGTTCAGTGGTAGTTCTCAACACAATCTTTTTAAGTTCTAAATCGCCTGTTGTTGTGTAACCATATTGCCAGTTAGTTACATCTAACGGTGTGTGCATTCTCCATCTTGCATAGTCTGCTCCTGCAGGCTTGATACAACTTACCCAAACAACGCCGAACACTGTACTATAAGTGTCGACCTTGCTCATAAATTCATTTATACTTTCACCCTCTCCACTTACATCTTTAACGAAGTCTTGTACATCGTCAGTGTAAGGTAATTCTCTTTGTGGTGGTGTTCTAAATAAGATTGCATTATATTCTGCTGTGTACAATCTTGTGTACGGTAACACAGGCACATTGTTTACTTTTTCTTGATAAAAGTTACTGTTGTACTGTGTTCCTGAGTCTGCTTCTTGTCTGCTGTTTACTGGTTGTACAGTAGTGCGATATGCGGCTGTTTGCACACCATCTTGCATATCATATGTGTTGATTACATCACTAGGTGTGGTGTAGTCAATGTCATATGCTTTTAGATAATTACCGTTACGATATTCTACACCGCCCCAGTATGATCTAACTGCCAAGTTCCAATCTTCCTGATAACGATTGTATAGGTCGTGGGTTGTGGTGATAAAATTAAGATAGTTGAAACCTTTGGCCAAGATATAACTCCAATATATTGTTTAAATGTTGCTAGCCATACTATTTATGATATTTACAGCATTTTGTGTCATTTATACGCAATAGTTATAATACCAGTGTGTCTAGAGGCTGTTTAACTACCCTTTTGTTAGGGTTATACTTTTTACCCTTTCTTTTTAGATTCTTTGCCGCTCTTTTCTTTGCTAATTTCGCTTGACTCATTGCCATTGTTTTTCTCCTTGTTAAATATTTTATCCCAATTGTCAGCGTATGCTTTATTGTTAGTGTTACGCCTTTGGGAACCTTTGCCACCGTGCCATTGTTTAGTCATCAATTAAGTCTTCAAATTCTAAATCAGCAGGTGATATTTCTTGCTTACCAATTACTCCATAACGACTGCAATGCCTTGCTACTTGTAATTGTAATTCTTCTGGGGTGTTGGCACAAAAGTTTGCTACTGTGGTAAATGTATCACCTTTACCTGTGTTATATGTCATTCGATACATTACATCGTGTGCTATGTTATTCATAGTTTTCCTTGTTGTGTGTTGTTTGAGTGCTTTCATTATGTTTAATCTGTTGCCACTGCCTCTACTGCCGTGTATGTGTATAATTTTAGCATCATTTATAGAGATGCCATTAAAATCGTTATCGTTTTCTGTGTTACCAGTTACTAATTGATATGCTAAACCTGGGTTTAGGTGGTCTTCTAACACACTACCGTTACTCCACAGCATATCATTGTATATTCGCTGTTCGCTATCCCAATGCGTTCTATCCATATCAGTAAATCCAGCATCACCAATAGCCCAAGTATCTTCGCTCATCCCACTAGGATAATATCTTATGCCACAGTTGAAGAAATGTTCAAAAACATAAGGATGTTGATCAAGACTGCGTGGATCTGTGTAGTTAAACATTTTAAATTCATCAAATTCTCCAAATATCTTTAGTGGTTTAGTAAACAATACATCAGCGTCTACATACAGTATGTTGTGTCCTGCTTTCCACAACTCTCGCACTTCCCAATAGTGCTTTTCAAATGCTGTTCTAATATCAGTAACAGTGCCTGTGTGTACTACAATATCATCTAGGTCTTCAACATACTGCACAGCACTGTCTTTCATTACTTCAATCATTTCGCTATAGTTTTGTTCTAGATCGGCTTCGTTTGACCTATCGCCATACCATTTGGTGTGGTCTTCTACAGTGTAAAACTTGGTTACAATTATGTTCACACAGTTACCCACCAAGTAGCATATTCTTCATCTGTGGTGTGTAGTTCTAAATCGTATTCCTCAACAAATTCGTTTACTGCTTGTATAACACCGTATATGTGTCCTTTCTGTGGGTTGCCTTCAGTGTAGTCGTGTCCACTTAGTATACCACCTGGCATTATT
>Ga0206677_10001013_pt1 | contig 26468 bp, 23 predicted proteins | sample M130m12015metaG_FD_155475 | JGI IMG/M metagenome (GOLD analysis project Ga0206677, IMG submission 155475) | Ammonia-oxidizing marine archaeal communities from Monterey Bay, California, United States - M1 30m 12015 | ecosystem: Environmental > Aquatic > Marine > Intertidal zone | place: USA...
TAGTATTAAATTTCATATTGTAATTTTGATGGTGCAAAAATAGTAGATTTTACTGTAATTGTTTCTTTTTTATTGGCCTTTTAAAAAGCATAGTCAAATTTGAAAAATCAAATAGTTTAGCATCATTATTTGCTTTATAAATTAGAAATATTGCTAATGGTAGAAATACTAAATTAGCCAACCACATGCCTTCAAAAGCGTGCATACTTAAGTCTTTTGCTGATTTTTCTCCCACCATATTTACTACATGAAAAAGGATAAAGAATAAAACTGATACAAGTACTGGAATGCCAAAACCACCTTTCCTGATAATTGAGCCAAGTGGGGCTCCAATTAAAAAGAGAAGTAAACAAGCTACTGCAAGGCTTAATTTTCTATGCCATTCTATCTTATGTTTTGTAATGATTATCTTTCTGTATTCTAAGTCATCTTTATTTGATTTTGCAACTGACTTTAGCGCTCTTAGCTTGTTAATGGCAATATCATATTGTTTCTTTTTTTCAGTAGGATGTAGGGTGATTAAATTAATGATACTATCAACTTCTGTTGAAGTTGTATACTTATTTTTAATGTTTTTAGAAAAGAGTTTCTCCTTATCTTGATACTTAATCTCTAACGAATCAATTGCAAAATCTAATTGCTTGTTATTAAGCATTGCATAATGCCCTTTGTAAAGTTTTTCACTATTAGTTGATTTGCTAAAACTTGCTAAATCAAACCTTATTAAATCTTCCTTAAAATGAGTTGTTCTATAAGGGTTTTTCTTCTTTTTATTTGGAATATCAATATAAGAATGACCATTATAAAGTATTAATTCAAGAAATTTTTCATCTGGAGTTAACTGCATAATTCCTCTCTCTGATATAATTACTTTATCATTACCACTTTTTGATGTATGGTCATAAATAATGATTTCTTTAAGTGTGTTGTTAGAAGTGTTCTTCTCATTAATTTTAATGCTAAATCCCTCAATATCTTTATAGAAAATCCCTTCTTTTATATTTAAAGAGGGTTTCTTTTTTTGAATATCATATATCATGGAACCATTCTTTAAATTTGCAATTGGCATTACATAATTTGAAAACAGAAATGAACCATAACTTAGCGTGATTACAAGTAAAGTTATAGGAAATAACATCCTAGGCAATGATATTCCTGCTGATTTGAGTGCTACTAATTCGTATTGTTCTCCTAGTTTTCCAAAAACCATAACTGAAGCTAAAAGCATGGCAATAGGCAATGCTATTGGGACAAATCTTGCTGATGCATAGAAAAGAAGTAGGGCTATTTGATTAAAATCTAATCCCTTTCCAACTAAATCATCAATATATTTCCATAAGAATTGCATTAAAAGCAAAAATATTGTAATAAAAAAAGTTGCAATAAATGGTCCCAAAAATGATTTAATAAGAAAAAGGTGTAGCCGTTTCATTAAAGTAAAGTACTAAAATTTAAGATCCAATTGCTCTTTTAAGTTGATCAATTTGTTTTGTCCAAAGATTAGTTTGCTCTTCTTTTTCATCTTCATCTTCAGCAAAATCAGTTACTATAAGGGCGACATCTTGTGTCATTTCATCAATCTGAATGAAGAACTCAAAATATCCTTCATTGGAGTCATCTTCCCATTTAAATCGGATATATTCATTGTTCTCTTTCTTTAATAACATAGCAGATTGCGCACTACTATCCCAATAAAAGGTGTAAATTTTATCTTTTATAAATACATCATCAGCAAACCATTCAGCTAGCCCTTCTGGAGTACTAAGACGCTTGTACAGTATAGTAACTGAAGAGTTTATAGAGAATTCTAATGTATATTTTGTCAAATTTGACATATCTTTAATTAAATTTGCAAACTAATTTTACAAAGGTACTATTTATTTATGGCTTTAGTGCAATCAATCGAAAAACAAGGGAATTTCTTATTTAAGTATAGAGGTCAGTTTCCTTTACTACTATTTATTTTAGCAGTACCTTTTATCTATCTTACTGATTATTCAGCATTATCTCATCAAGCACAAAATAGTTTTATATATACCGCAATTAGCTTATCAGTTTTTGGTTTCTTAGTTCGTTTTTATACTATTGGAACAACTCCAAAGGGTACCAGTGGAAGAAATACAAAAAAACAAGTTGCTGATGTTTTAAACTCCTCTGGAATGTACTCAATGGTTAGGCATCCTTTGTATTTAGGAAATTATCTTATTTGGTTAGGTATAACTGTAGCAACATTTAATATTTACTTTGCTATTATTATGAGCTTATTGTTTTGGGTATATTATGAAAGAATTATATTTGCTGAAGAACGATTTTTAGAGCGCAAATTTGGTAATGATTATTTAAATTGGTCTAATAAATTACCAGCTTTTCTTCCTGCAATATTTGATTTTAAGAAGTCAGACACTCCATTTTCAATAATTACTGTACTTAGAAGGGAGTATGCAAGTGTATTGGCAGCTGTAATTGGATTTGTTTTTGTAGAGTTATTTAGAACCTATTATATTACTGATAAATGGGATGTTAGCACTAGTTCATTAAAAATTTTAATAGGAACAATAATTATTGTTTTTGTCTTAAGATCTCTTAAACATTATACAAAAGTATTAACTGAAAAAGACAGGTCATAAATTTTTCATAAAATATATTTCAGAATAAGTGAAAATAATATATTTGCAACCTTAAATTTGGCGTGGTAGCTCAGTTGGTTAGAGCGCAGGATTCATAACCCTGAGGTCGGGAGTTCAAATCTCCCTCACGCTACTAGATTTAGAGGACCCTTTTTAGGGTCTTTTTTTATGCCCAAAATAAAAAGTCAAATAATATAGCGGTGTAAAAAGTGGTGTAAATTTTAGTTTGAAAACTTGCTGTAATATAGTGAAAAAAGTGTTGGTTGTAATCCTGCTATCCTGAATTTTTTTCTTTTATGTTTCCATAATTTTTCGTTATTATTATAGTATGAAAAAACTACTTTACACACTAATTTAAAGTTAAGATAGTACAAATAGAAGTTGCAAGATAGAATAAGATAATCCTTATACGGGCTAATAAGTATGAAACGCATGAAAACTATCAAGAAACTACAACATGTAACATCTCTAATAACGGCACTTTACATGGCACTCATTCGTTTGGATTATAGACTTGCCCTTATACAGATCAACTATTTATTAATTTAGCTATCCGTACTTATAACTATATGTCAATTACAAGAAAATTCATAAATTTGCGTACACATAAAATTTAGTTGAGAATTTCATAAATTATATATCAAATTTATAGATTAACAAAGTAAAAACAATGGAATTTAAAGATTTAACAAAGAAAGAACAAAAATTAGTTGTTGATTATAAGTATGATTTATTTAAATAGTTATTCCACAAATAATAGACTATAAAGGATTAACTTTTGAGAGACCACTTGAGGTTGTAAAAATTCATCGATTTTATTATTTTATGTATCTTTTCTTTTTTGAAAGGAAAAGGCAAATTGCTTCATTTGTTGATGGTTTCATTTTGGATAAAATGCTGATGAAAAACTTAATTACAGGAGATAGAGGAGTATATGAAGAAGTAATCCTTCTGACAAGCATGTGAAAAATACTTCAGTAGAAAACCATATTTATTATATAAAATAATCATTCATTTTTTTTAAGTTAAGTCTTGTAGATTGATTAGAGATTATTATATTTGTCCAAAATACGTACTGAGGTCTTATTAAAATGTGTTATTTTTACAATATCAATAACTAAAAAAATGATTTTAACCAATTAATATATAAATTTTGAAAACAATGAAAAAACTATTAGCAATTTTAATGATGTTGTTTGTATTTTCAAATAACTCAAATGCAACCCATTTAATGGGTGGTGAAATTACTTGGGAATGTATAAAAACAGGACCTGATGCTGGTAAATATATTTTCACAGTTAAAGTTTACAGGGACTGTCAAGGAGTCCCTATTGACACATCTATGTTTCTAACAGCACACAATGTTCCAGGGCTCTCAACAATTCCATTATTTTATGTTGGTGCAAATGACCTATCTCCTTCGTGTGATACAATTGATGGGCCTAATTCTGCATTTTCTTGTAATGGGACAAATATAGGTTTTGCAGGTAATGGAAATGGAGCAGTTGAAGAGCATATCTATCAATCTGAAACAATAGAAATTACAGGAACACCTGATGCTAATGGTTGGCATTTTACTTGGGAATCTTGTTGTAGAAATTTAGCTATAACTAATTTAGCCAATAATACAGGACAATATGGGTTTACTATTAGAGCGGTAATGTATTCATACATTGATTCTTTAGGAAATGTTTTACCTAATGGTAATACATGTTTTGATTCTTCACCAAAATTCTATGAAAAGCCAAGAACTATTTTAGAGACTACAAATGGGTATGATCCTTTAGCATTTTCAAACGGATTTATATATAGCCATAATGCTTTTGATGATGAAAGAGATTCATTGTCATACGAATGGGCTCAACCTATTGATAATGGTTATAATTTTTTAAGTCCTAATACTATGGCATTACCATTTAATACTTCCATTTACCCTTTGTCTTATACAAACCCAATTAATGGAATAATTATGAATTCTCAGACTGGAAGAACTTGGTATGATGCAAATGACCAAGGAAATTATGTAACTTGCACTAAAGTATCTGCTTTTAAGTGTGGTCAATTGGTTTCTGAAATTTTTAGAGAAATCCAGGTTGTCCTTATAGCCCCTACTTGCAATTTAGGTGATACAACTGCAGGCAATATTGGTGCAGATACTTTATGTAATGTAAGACCATTAGTTCAGCCTCCTTTCTTCTTTCCTTTAGGTAACCCACAATATCAATGGGATACTATAGTGCATTGTGGTGATACCGTATCATTTGATTTTATAGCAAATGATTATGATTTTTACCCTAATGGAAGCCAGCAAGACTTACAGTTTACAGTTTCTGGTGGTCAATTTATGGATTATAATGTTAGTCCGCCTGCATTGTGTGACAACCCTCCTTGTGCTACTTTTTCAGAAACATCAACAGGTACAACTCCACCGTTTATAACGGCTGGGGGTTATGGGTCAGGATCATTTGAGTGGATTACTTCTTGCAATCATCTTATTAGTACCTGTGGCAATGATTTAAGTCCTAGCATATATACATTTGTAATAAAGGTACAGGATGATTTCTGCCCTGCACCTGCAATTGAAAATACAGCACAAGTAATTTCGATTACAGTTTGTCCTCCTTGCGACATTTTAAAAGCAAATCCTACATCTACTCCAGTTAATTGTAGTAGTCAACCTTACGGATCCGCAACAGTAAGTCCAACTAATGGAATACCTCCTTATTACGATTTTTGGTTTGATATGAGTGGAATGCCTGTTAATCCAGATAGTTTATTGGCTGGTGATTATGAAGTTAGGGTAAGGGATTCAAGTATGTGTGAAACTATAGATACTGTAACTGTTGGAAGTAGTGCCGCTTTTTACAGTTCTTCAACATCTGTAGTTAATGTAAGTTGTAATGGATATAATGATGGTTCTGCTTCTATAACTCCATCTGGAGGTGTAAATCCATATACATTCTTATGGTCGGATGGTTCTGTAACTAATACAATTAATAATTTAAGTGTTGGTTTATATACTGTGACAGTTACTGATTCAAATAATTGCTCAATAATTGATTCTGTATTTATTACTGAGCCATTTGTTTTGTCTCCTTCTTTAACGGGTAGTGCAAACACTATAACTGGTAATTCTACAGGAGGTACAATGCCTTATACATATGAGTTCTATGGACCTACAGGATTTATAGCTGCAAGTTTTAATAATTTTGGGACTAGTTTCTCAATTAATCTATTGCAATCAGGTAATTATACTTTTATTGTTTATGATGCGAATGGTTGTTCCGATTCAACTTCAATTATTTATTCTACTAATTTTACTCCAACAGTAGATGTTATTTTGTCTAACAATTGGTGTGATAGTTTAACGGACTTAACTATACAGGTTAGTCAAGACTCAGGTGAAGTTGATATGTCAACTGCATTGTTCCAATCTAATGAAGGCTCTTTCGATATATCCTCTATGAGTGTTGGGGATACAATTGGAACAGCCTATTTAATGGCAGGAGGAGGAAGTATTAATATTAATGCTTATTTAATTGTAAGTACAATTATTTCAAGTTCACAAGCAATAATTCAACCAACATCAATTAATAATGGAAATTTAGGGAACTTCACTATTACAAATTCACCTTTAGGAGGTATACAAATTCTCTCCCAAACAGTTCCTGATGGAAATTCATATACTTCTGGAAATATGAATGGTATTACATTCGATAATGTTTTTATAAACCCTTGTGTTCCCTTAGTATTTACATCTACAATTAATTCAGAACTAGGAGATTCTGATATTCAAAATTTCAATTTTACGGTTTCTGGTATGGATAAACAGCAATTAAGAGATTTTAATATTTTCCCCAATCCTGTTTCTACTGTTTTAAATATTCAATTAGAAGAATTTTCTTCTGAACTTTTAATTAGTATTTATGATATTAATGGAAAAATTGTTTTCTCTAACTATAAGTTTTACAATACAGTTAAAGTTTCTATTGATGTTTCTCACTTAAGTTCAAGTATGTATTTAATAGTTATTGAAAATGATAACAGAATAGACAGTAAAACATTTTATAAGGATTAATAATTGTAAAAGAAGAACATTAATAATAATTGGAATATTTTCAAAGATATTTACTCAAACCCAGACAAAGATATTTTGAGTGATAAAAAATATAGGAAAAGCTTGGACTCAGAGTTTCGATAATGGGGGTCGGGCCAACAGCAATAAGAATACCAACAGGAATGTTCGGGCTGTTCGGGCTTTTTAACAATTCAAATATTTATCTATTTAACAACATTGCGTAAACAATCAAATTTAAAATTAATTAGCCTTTTTTTACATATCAATAGTAAAAGAAAAAATAAATATTATTTTATAAGATATCATTTCAATAAGATAACCAAATTAATTTAGTAAGTTTCATTTAGTAGATTGATTAGCGGTGCAAAAAGTGGTACAAATTTTAGAATTGAAGCTCTACTGCTAATTTATTCATTACATTCAAAACATGTAACTAAAGCCATAGAGTTTTAATTTTTTGGTGACATTGTAATATGAGTAGTAATTTTTTCATGAATGGAGAAGCAGCTAGTAAATATACTCAGTCTTCTTAATAAATAAATCAATAATCTCTAGAAAAACAATCGTTTTCTGAATATCTGTTGCTTGTCCTTGTAAAGCAATGAAATTGTGCAATTCCTCTGTATCTACTTCTACCCAGTGTCCATTTAATCCATATTGTTCAAAGGGTCCATCACCTAAGTTATTCATAGCAGCGATGGAAACGTAATGTCCTGACTCACCATCTGGTGATTCATTTTCAATATTAAATGATCCATTAGATTCACTGTATAATTGACCTAGATCAGTTCCGTTTTTTGAGAAGCTTTTAATGGGATAGTCATACCATGAATCGGAAAGTAGAGTTTCAATGACTTCATTGATGCTACTGCAATCTGTGCTAAGAATATTATACCCTTTTGTTAAATCAACGGTTGTTGAAAACAGCATTGGGTCGAAACGTAAACAATCAATTTGACCATCAACCGCTCCATATGTTTGAAGCTGTTTAGTGATTGTATTTTGAATTTCAGTTTCTAGATTTTTTAACTCTGGACTATTAGCTAAATTTAGAAGCTTCTTTTTTTGTTCATTATAACTAGTAATAAATTCATTTTTAATATCATCCGGAACCGATTCTAAAGGGGTTAAAAGAGTGCTGGTGATATAGTATTTTTTCTTCTGCTCTTCAGTAAGTCCTAGATCGTATTTCTTACTGATATAATTGGCAGCTTTTCTCAAACTATTCAAATCATCTTTATCGCTAATTATTTCTGTAAGCTTATCAAACTCCGATTTCAACAGGTTTATTGCACCTTCCTGGGTTTGTGTATTAGCATCTTCATTTTCTTCATCTTGTTGGGCTTTAAACATATTTGAGGCAATTTCAATAGCCTTGTTCAAATCTCCATTTCCTTGTTCAAGGGCCTTTTTACAATCCCCGAAAGAGGCACCTGTTTGCGTTCTTATTTCTTTTATCAGTTTAATGTCCATTCTATAATTGCCTAAGGTGTTCTAGTTGATAATGTCAAATTTAAGAAATTATTGATTATAATATTATTAAAATCATGATTTAAATAAATTATTTTTAAAAGTTTTTTATAATCAGAAAAACTAATTATTTTCTTATGTTTGGCTATGTAGATTGGTTAGCGGTGCAAAAAGTGCTGCAAATTTTAGTTTTAATCCCTATCTTAATCTAGTGAAAAGTGCTACTATAACAAAAAATAAAAAGTAATGAAATTTGAAATTAACCCTAAACCTAACAAATTAAACAGAGAGGATATTAATATTTGGGTGAAAAAAAATTGTAAAAAAGAAAGCAGAATTACTAAAGGTTCTTTACAAGATAGTAGTGAAGAATATTTTGGTGAGAAAAACGAACAGGGTAAAAAGCATGGATTAGGAGTGTATAACTTTACAATAGAGATTGATGGTGTAGATAATAAAGAAGCAGGACAATATTATGGTGAATTTATCAATGGGAAAATTGAGGGAGAAGGTGTTTTAATCGGAGCTGATTATACATATGTAGGGCAGCTAAAAGATTCTTTGAAAGATGGGTATGGTACATTTTATCTAAATGATGGACCTACATTAATTGGAGACTGGAAAGATGATAAAATGCATGGAAATGGTAGAATTATTTTTCCAGGCGGAGGTGATTATACTGGAGAATGGAAGGATGATAAAAAGAACGGAAAAGGAACTTTTATATGGAATAATGGAGATAAGTACGTAGGAGAATGGAAGGATGATACTCAACACGGAAAAGGGACATTAATTTATGGAAATGGAGAAAAATACGTAGGAGAATTTAAGGATGATAAAAAGAACGGAAAAGGAACAATAACCTCCCCAGATGGAAATAAATACGTAGGAGAATTTAAGGATGATATGATGCACGGACAAGGAAAGATGACTTATGCTTCAGGAGTAGTATACTTAGGAGAATACAAGGATGGTAACTTCCACGGAAAAGGAACTTATACTTATACTGATGGATCTAAATACACAGGAGAATTAAAGGATGGAAACTTCCACGGAAAAGGGATAATGACTGATGTTGATGGAGATAAATATGAAGGAGAATACAAGGATGATAAGCGACACGGTAAAGGTATTTATACTTATCCTAGTGGAGATAAATATGAAGGAGAATACAAGGATGGAGCCAAGTGCGGTCAAGGAACTTACACTTATGCTGATGGATCTAAATACACAGGAGAATTTAAGGACCAGAACTACCATGGACAAGGAACTTATGCTTATGCTAATGGAGATAAATACGTGGGAGAATTTAAGGATGATAATAAAGATGGACAAGGAACAATGGTTTATGCTAATGGAGATAAATACGTGGGAGAATTTAAGGATGATAAGCGACACGGTAAAGGAATTTATACTTATCCTAGTGGAGATAAATATGAAGGAGAATACCAAGTTGGAGCCAAGTGCGGTAAAGGAACTTACACTTATGCTATTGGAGATAAATACACAGGAGAATGGAAGAATAGTAAATTCGAAGGAAAAGGAACATATACCTGGAAAGGAAATAGTGAGTATATAGCAGAGTGGGAATACGGATTACATAAAGCAAATGGTATATACATTGATGAAAATAAAAATGAACATATAGATATTACTAGTATATATATTGAGTCGCCAGAATTGGCAAATAAGATTTTAGAGCTTTCAGATTTTAAGTTAGATTTTAATTTTAAACTAGAGTTGTTGAATTCATCAGAAATAACAGAGGGTATATTAGACTCTATTGGAAAAGATTGTGAAAATTATAAAAGTAGTCTTTTGCGTAAACTAATTGCTTTACATTCAAAGACTTCTAAAGGAACGATAATGAGGCTGATAAAAGATGAATATCGTTGGGTTAGGGAAGCTGCTGCTGCTAATCAAGTGATTAAGGAGGAATGGATAAAAAAACTAATCAAAGAAGGAGATCGGTATATACTTAAGGGACTTTTAAAAAATTCAAATACTGGAGTTAAAGATAAGGAAAAGATTAATAAGTTAATTGCAAATAAAGAAAAATACCCCATACAATATACCGAATACATTTTAGGATATGATGGTAACGTATGGCCTTCTGAGCATGTAATTGGTAGTGTAGAGTTAGAACAACTAGTTGATTGCATTGTAAATAATGATGGAGATTGGGATGGTTGGATATGGGATAATAATTGGTATGATTTTAGTGATTACACACATACACATGGACTTGCAGACCCACCACAAGAAATTGAATATCCTGATGGTTCTAGAGATTATATAGAGATTAAAGGAGAATTTGAAGAACAACAGAGTGCTGCTCAACTTAGTGAAGGGAGTTGGGTTGCTGAAGTAGTATCATATGAAAAATGTAATGGTAGTAATTGGTTGAAATATACAGCTGAATTAGAGTATGAATTTAATGTTGAGAATTGTACCGCTGAATATGATGAAGATGTAATAAGCTATATTCAATATAGTGAACCAAATGGATTGGGAGATGTTGAATTTCAAAGTAATGATGATTATAATACTAGGGGGAAGGGAACAGATTTCAGTTTGTATTATGATGGAAATGAAATAAGTGATTTAGCAGATATTGTTAGTAAAATGAAGGATGTTAATATTGATGTTCAATCAGAAGAAGATGTGTTGACCTATCTAAAAGAAAATTATGGATAATTTAACGGAGCGTCTTTTCTTTAAATATTTTAGTATTTATACACATAATAATTAATTAATCCATTATATAGATAGTGAAAATGAAAGATATTACTAATTTCTAAAACTAAACCCATGACAAAAGAAAGTTCAACTTTATTTAGAACCCTCTTATCATTTAAACAAATGGGGTACACTTATATTACATCTGAATGTGCAGAAAGCTTGTATGCTGGATATGACTTAGCTGTTCAAGATTTTTATGAAGGCACTACAGATTATAAACCTAATTATATGCAATGGCTTCATGAATACAATGTAGATGTTGAGGATTTTGTAACATTTCATAATGATATTTTAGTATTTGGTAACAAAACATTAAAAGAATATGACTACGAATATATTGATGTTAACAAAGAATATGATGATTCATTTAGAAAAAGGTGTCAATTGCTTTTTAATGAAAGAGACCTTCAAGGTAAGCAAGAATGGGTTCTATTAACTCTAAAAATACGATATGTAGATTGTTTAGCATTTGCTATATGGAATTTTGATTTGGAGAATGAGTCAGATATGATAAATGACTTCTCTAGTATAAATGATTTATTAGATAAAGCCGGTGTATGGGATGTATCCTTTGGTGAAAATTGTTGGAATGATTCTATTCTTTTGAATTTTTTAAATCCTAAACTGTGGTCAGATGAAAGTTTTATATTAGAATTAGTTAAGTCTAAATTTTTCAGTGAAGGCGATCGGGGATTTTTCGGACTTAATAAAACATTTATCTTAAGTGAAATTACAGAGAATTTAAAAAGGAATAAAGAATTTGTTCAAAAAATTACTGAAATAGATCCTCAATTAGTTAAATTTTTTGATTCAGAATTGAACACCAACAAAGCAATTTCCCTAAAAAGTTTGGTAAATATGCCATCTAATTTAAAAATGATATCCGTTGAATTAACAAGTGACCCATCATTTATTAAAGAAGCATTTCAAACTAACCCCGATATCTATCAATATCTTTCTGAAGAATTTCGGAGTAATAAAGAATTAGCTTCAATATCTCTTAAGAAAGACGGTAAGAACCTTCAATATCTTCCTGACTCACTAAAATCCGACAAAGAACTTTTGATGATAGCATTAAATAACTCACAGGAGCAATCATTTAGTTGGGGGGTAATAAAATCTGGTAAATTATTGGAGTTTACAGCAGATGAAATAAAAAAGGATAAATCATTTATTTTGAATATTATGAAATCAAATATTAATTGTTTTGAATATGTAGATAAAACCTTGAAGTCGGATGAAGAAGTGATTATGACGGCTATTAATTTGGATCAAAGAAATTTTCAATATGTTACAAAAGAAATTAAAGAAGTCATTAAATCCAATCGACCTAAACTTATTGAGCTTATACGCAGTGGAATTGATTTAGACTATTTTTTTGAATATCAAAATCAATGTACAGATAAAGAGCTAGTTTTGTTGGCCCTAGAATTCAGTTCTTGTGGGCAGAATATTATCTCACCAGAACTTAAGAAAGAACGAGATTTGGCTTTTAAATTAGTAGTAAAAGATGGCGGGAATATTCGATATATCCCAGAAGAATTTCAAAACGATAAGGAGTTTATCATTGCTGCGGTATCTGAATGGGGATATTATTATGAAAGATTAGATCCCATATATCGAAAAGATAAAGACATTGCCATTGCCGCTCTAAAGAAAAATAAAAACTATATTGAAGAATTATTACCTGATGAACTCTTAGATAATGAAGATGTCAAGAAAATTTTAAATCAAGAGTAGAATAATCAAAACAATTTAAAAGAGTTAAACAATGGGTGTATTTTGGAATAGTATAGCTGAAATCATAACAGCAGATAAAGATCAAGCAAATGAAATTTTAATGTTTATCGAAAGTGCTGAAGTTCTTAAGGGTCACACATTAATGGATATAAATCTTTGTGATTGTTCTATTACATTCTCTTCTGGAGGGTATGGTGATTACGGAAGTTTATTTGATAAAATTTGTAATAGTTTTAATTTTCCTATTTTTTGCCACGAAAGAGTTCTCCCTTGTCAAGGGCAAGGTTATGGGTTTTTCTCTATTTGTGGTCGATGGAAGAATGGTGTTATTGTAGCATCTCAGGAGAATGTATTTTATGATCCAGAGGATAGAGGAAATAATTGGATATTTGGATCTGTTCAATATTTGAATATCCCACTAAATTGGCTCGCGGGAGGAAATAAGATATCTAACAAAAAAAGAGCGTCACTTAATGCTATTCTTCAACGAGCTATTGATAATGGCACACCTATTCAAAGTATTGAATTAGAAGATGAAGATGGGTATGGCACAGGAATTATAGTTTACTATCTTAAGAGTTTTACGGATAATTGCATTCCTATGGATCAAGCATTGGTAAATGAAATATTTGAGGATGAGTTTATGAATATGTGTACTGCGAGAATTTACAGAAGCACTTCAGGTAATTACTTTTTAGATATCAATCTCTATGATGAAAATGATAATGAAATGGATAACCTCCCTGAAAATATTGATTACTCAAAAATACGTTTAATTTATTCAGAGAATCCTGAGTTAAGCTATAACTAAGAGAACTCAGTAGAATGAAAAAACTTCCTCAAATATTCATTAGCTCCAGATTTATAGGTTCAAATAAAGAAAAATCATAAAATTATTTTTAAAAGTAATTTCTAATCAGAAATCCAATTAATTTTTTTTAAGTTTGTTTTAGTAAATTCGTTAGCGGTGCAGCAGTTGGTAGTGCTTATCGTAATCTAGTAAACTAAAAAATAAACTATTATGAATCAAAAGAAATTAATAATAGAAATCGATGGAGATCTTGAAGAAGAATTGCTAAGTATGAGTTATATTCTGAAAGTTGAGAACGGAACTTCAGATGCATTATCTATTCCTTTATATGAAATGCAATCCCAAGAAAATCAATTATTTGAGATTCTTAATTGTTCTGGTATTAGTTTTATTAAGAGAATCTTTATAATGAATTATACTGATGATAAAGAGAAGGAAAAGTATTTAAATCAACATCACAATCAATTAGTTAGCTCTAGTAAAAAGATAACCCCTTTATTAATTGAGAATCAGGGTAATATTACTCTATCAAACCTTAAAAAAAATACAGAGATTATTCCACTAGGATTTACAATTTATACTGAAAACTCTCCAGAGACACCTGATGAAATAATAGATGTTTTGTGTAAGATATTAATAGACTTAAATATTCCTTTTGAAGTGAAATAGCATGTTATTTGATATATCAGATTTATATCTAGTTTGTAGTAATAGATTCCCAGCCTTTTTCAATATCCTCTTTTAAGGATTCGTAATCATAAGTTGATGAATGTAGACAATACGAAATTGTTAATCTATATCTTTGAAGAAACAATTTTTTATTTTTTTCATCAAGCCTGTCAAATTCTACAATCCACCATCTGCCTTCTTCATTTAGCCAATCATTAATATTGTCATACCATTCTTTTTGATCTTCAGGTAAGTTATTAAACTCTTCAATTCTTTTATTATATGTTGGGGCATTTTCTTTGCACCACTCACTCATTAAATCATAAATAGTATTGAGCATATCTTCATGTAAATAAGCAAAATCAAGCATACCAAATAAGTTCTCATCTAATTTAGTTAGTGTTCCATTTAAATCTGATTCGTTCATGTAAATTTCCTGTGGCATAATATTTTCTTTCAAAAATACAATTTTTTTCATCATTTACTCCAAAACAGCTTACATTTGTTTTAGTAGATTGGTTGTCGGTGCAAAAAGTGGTACAAATCTTAGTTCTAAAGCTTGCTGTAATATAGTGAAACACGTGAATGATTCGGTTCAGCAAGATTTCTTAAATTAACAGAAAACCAATAGTAGAAATGATTAATAAAATAATTACAGAAGTACGATGTAAAATATTTTATATATATTTGTTTTTCATTAATTAAAAATATTATAATATGAATATTCAAGTAGACCCAGCTGAGGTGAGATGTTACGTTTGTTTTGTTACAATTAACCATAATGATATTGACTATCAATGTGAAGTAGAGTTATATCGTTATGGTGGAGGATTGGAAGAGGGAGATATGGAATTTGCAGAATTTGCAGATGAAAATGGAAATTCTTTAGATGAATCACTAATTGATAGATCTGTTATCTTTCAGGAATGTGTAAAGATGTGTTAATTGAGTGTAGGTTGTAGTAGAAAAGAAGATAATTATTGATTAAGTTATTTAAAAAAGCATTTTTTTTTAGTAGATTGTTTAATAATAAAATATGGCAAACACGATAAAAAATTTTCTCGAGGTAAAGGGAAATGAGACATTACTAAATGATCTTCACAAAAGATTTGATGGAGCTACTGGATTTAATAATATCATTGGTATATGTAAAGCATTTTACTCAAATGTTGTAACAGATGATTCTGGAAAAAATGTCTCAATAGAATGGTTGTATGACAATATTGGAGTTAAATGGATTTTTCTGTCTGACACGACTGGTGATGGAGTATGGAACGTAGATTCTGCGAATTATACACCTGAGGAATTTTGGATACATATTTTTAAATTATCCCTAGAAATAGATACAAACGTTATTATTGAAGTAATGTATGAAGATGAGAATTATAGTAGAGTTGGAGCCTTTGTAATTAAAAAAGACAATAATGGTAATATTCAATATGTTTCTGAAGAAAATTCCGAATTAGTGGACCCAACATTGGAATTAAATTATGATGATGAATTATATGAAGAAGTGAGGTTAGAATTTGCTGAAAAAGTTTATAGTATTCAGAAAGATTATTTAGATTACTGTCATGAACTAATAGATAAGGATGAGGGAATTCTTTTAAATGATTAAAACCAACGATGCATTAAAAGAAAATTAAGTTTTTTTCTAATCAGAAAATCCAAGAATTTTTTTTAGTATATTGGTTAGCGGTGGCCTCGTTGAGTTGCGACTTATAACAATTACTAAAGCTCAATATTTTGGAGATTTTCAAGGAATTGGTAGAGCCTATTCAAATTCAACTAATTGTTCTAAGCAGCTAGCATTGACGGACACAACCAACTTCCATCTCATGTAATGTGAATCTATTATTGGTATTACTATTTTATCAGGACTTTATCAAGTTATAATAAGTTTTTTCATCTATAATCTTAACCCCAAGTTCCTCAGCCTTTTTAAGTTTAGTACTTTTGCTGTTATGTGCTACATCTTCTCCGCAAATCAGCATATCTGTTTTGCTATTAACATCACTTTGTATAATTGCTCCTAATTTCTGTGCTTCATCTTTCATTTCATCTCTATCACCATGTTCCATTTTTCCAGTAAATACCAAATGTTTATCTTGAATTTCTGTTGTCATATTTTTTGTTTTTAAGATATTATAATTTTCAACAAATTTAAGAAATTATTTATAACTGGTGAATAGGGTGTAATAAATTTTGTTATTTTTAACGAAAAGAAAGTTATAAAAACTAGGAGATTCTGAATCAGAATAAAAAATTAGTAAAGATTATTTAAAAGCAAGGTATAATCAAAGTAAAAAATAATGGAGTTTAAAGATTTATCAGAAAAAGAACAAAAGTTAGTATTTTTATACAAGTATGATTCATTAAGAGATAAATCGATTAAGTTAAAAGAAAATGGTATTGATAATTGTATAGATGATTCTGATTTCAACCTTACGGGTATGAAGATAACACAAGATGCTAGAGATTTAATAGATTTGGCAGTCCCCCAAATAATTGATTATAAAGGTTTGGTTTTTGAAAGACCTCTTGAAGGATTAGGAATTAACGGATTTTACTATTTCATGTTTCTATTTTATTTTGAAAGAAGAAGGCAACTTATGACTAGATTTGAAGGGCATACAATGGATAGTATGTTAATGAAACATTACATTACAGGAGATGAGATGTGGTTAGTAAATAAAGTAGATGAGATTCCTGATGAAGTAATTAAGAAATATAAGCAGTAAAAAACAATAAAAAGATATGAAAAAAGATGAATTTAATAGTAGGATTAGGTTATGTTTTGAATCCGTTCCAGATGACTTAGGTGATGATCTATGTTTAGTTACTGGAGCTTTAATAATTGTTCAGAAGGTCAACAGTAAGTGGGCTTATGGTTATCATTTAAAATCACAGGGTGGAGGGACTTTTGGCGAATATCATATTGTATGTAAGGCGGAATGGAATCAAGAGAGTGAATGGGCTAATTGGAGTCTTTCTGTTGGTGATTACAGAGTATTTGATTCATCTACAACTAAATCTTTTGAAGGTTGTGGTGAGGAGGAAACAATCGAGATGTTTGGTGAGTTAGATATATTGTGGGATAATATTTTGAAGATGGGTTGGGATTTAGAAGTTGATTCACCATATGACGAGTTGTTCTTATGTTATAAAAGTGATTTTAATAATTTAGTTGATAGTCAATCTTCTTTCTGGTATTCTGAAGATAATTTTGATACCGACGATGAACGTTATTTAGGATGGCTTGATATTGAATATGTTTCTGGTGAAATCCCTGGTAACATGATGTTTGTTGATTAAATAGTTAGAAAGAAAGGAACAGAATTAATAAATAAAATAATATGGCAAGACAAGCAGAATTTATAATTAATGGGAACTCAGTAATGGCGGAACTAAAAAAGGTGGACCGAAAGAAAATATATGGTTGGTCAACTATTGAGGTTTTTGATGAAAATGGAAGCAAATGCAAATTAGCCTCTATTTCAGATGGAGTACATGTATTACCTTCAGGTAGTTCATCATTAATTAAATTTAACGATAAAGGGGAAACTGTTTCTTCATCTGATTTAGTTGGTTTCAATCAGAAAGGAGAAAAGGTTGAGAAAGTCCCTTCAATTTATGATGGAAAAGTAGAATTAAAAGAAGCTACAATTGATGATTACCTTTCTTTAGCGGTAAAAACAGTTTATCAGTTAAATATGGAAGATGGCACTCCAATGTTATCCGATCTAAAAGATGGGAAAGTATTTTCTTTTGTATTTAATTACCGAGCAGATTATGAAGGTGATGATGCCTTTCTTATTAGTAATGGAGAAACAGCTTTTGCAGTAATAGGTAAAGTAGCTGATTTGGAGTTTGTTGGGCTGAATGACAATGAAAAGGAACTTGTAGTTAATGAAGAAGAAAGCTCGGAAGAAGATGAATTAGATTTTGCAATGTTTTAAAATATAAATTATGATTAGATATATAAAATTATCAAACGAGAAGAATAGAGATGCAGAGGTAACTTACCGATCATTAAATCCTAAAGCATCTATCAGCTTAGGGGTAAACGCTCCTGGTGATGTGATAAATAAAAGGGTTTTGAAATCTACTTCAACTACTGATTTCAGTACTTTGATAAAAGATTTTAAAGTAGATAATAAAGAAGATGAAGAATTACAAAAATCTATTTTGTTATCCGAAAAAATAATAAAAGATGACCCGGAAATTGATTTTGAAATGGGAGGAAAATATATTTCTGGATTACAGAGAGTTTATGTAAACGAACAACAGAAACCAGTATTTAAAGTAAAGAAAACAGAAAAGATATTTAGCCCAGCTGCTGAACTAAAAGAGGAGAGAAAACCAAAATATAATGAGAGTAATATATTAGACCAAATTGTAAAATGGACTGGAAGAATGATGCCAAAATCAAAGGTGTACAATAAGTTAGTTTTTAATAAGAAATATCAGATAAAGCACATTAACGGACTTACTTATGATTTTCTGTTTGATATGGCAAAACAACTCTCCGATAAAGATTCATTAATGATGTTAGGAGGTGGCACGTCAGGCAAAGAACCTTTGGTAATGAATGATGGAGGAAAGCCTTATAGGGCGTTTTTGGAAGGGAGAGTACAGGAAGATAAATATTGTTTAATTCTTCATTTAACTGACCAGGAATTAAAATCTTTACCTAAAAAATAAGAAAATGGATATATTACAATTAGCAAAAGAATATAAAAGGAAAACAGCCTCAAGATATCTGCCAGTTTCCTCAGAGGAAATAACAACTAAGATAATAGAGTCAGAAGAATATTCTGTTTCTAAAAAATATGATGGTCATTTGTATTTGTTGTATTTTGATGGTAAGAAATCGATACTTTATAATCATGGAGGAAGACAGTTAGCTGATTTAGGGCTTTTGGAAGAAGCAAATGATTTATTGAAAGGAAAATGCAAGGAAGTTGTATTAGCAGGTGAGTTATTCCTACATAAAGAAGGTGAACGATCTCGTTCTTTTGACCTGACTTCTGCATTAGATGATAATCAAAAGGATATTCAATACAAAGTATTTGATATATTAACTTTAGATGGAGAAGAAGAAGACTTTAATATAAAGGAATTAGATACTAAGTTGAAGGAATTATTGAAAACTGGCAGCTCTGTAAATGCGGTTGAAACTTCTTTTGTAGAAAGCAGAAAAGAAATAGACTCTTTATTTCAGGATATTGTAGTGAAAGGAAATGAAGAAGGAATTATTGTACAATCTGATAATGGACCAACTTATAAGATAAAGCCACTTATCACATTAGATGCAGTAGTTGTCGGTTTCTCAGAAGGAGAGGGGAGTAGAGCGAATAAACTAAAAGAAGTATTGTTAGCACTTCAGATTTCAGAAAATGAATATTTGACTATTGCAAAGGTTGGAAATGGATTTACTGATGAGCAAAGAGATTCAATTTTTAATGATTTAGAAAAACAGAAAGTAGATTCAGATTATGTTGAGGTTTCCTCATCTAACATTGCTTTTACTATGGTGAAACCAGTAAAAGTGATGGAGTTTTCTTGTTTGGATGTGTATAACGAAAACTCAAAAGGAACAATAAAAAAGATGAGTCTTATATTTGAGAATGGTGGTTATTCTGCAGAATATAAAAAACGATCTGTTTCGGTAACTGCTGGGGTGTTCCTTTCTTTCAGAGATGATAAAAAGGTAAATACTGAAGATGTTGGTATAAGTCAGATAACAAAGATACTTCCTTTGGAAACTAATGAAGAAAGTGTTTCTCAGCTTAAAGAAAGTGTAATATTACATAGGGAAGTATATGTAAAGGAAAGTAAGGGAATTAAAAAGGTAAGGAAATTTGTAGTATGGAAAACAAATAAAGAGGAAAGTAAAGAATTCCCTGCATTTGTATATCATTATACTGATTATTCTCCAGGCAGAAAAGATCCTTTAAAAAAGGAGATAAAGGTGTCTGAAAATCAAAAACAGATTGAAGAAGTTTTGAAATCTGAGTTAGAAGATAATGTTAAAAAAGGATGGGAGAAGGTTAACTAAAAATGAAGCAAAAAAAGATTAAATACTCAATTAAATGTCATACACAGGAATATCAGTAAAACAAGCAGTTTTAAATTTAAATAATGATCAAAACGGTTGGTTTTTACCAGCAATTCAAAGGCCATATGTTTGGGGGAGTAGACATGAATCTGAGGAATATATATGTAAATTATTTGATTCCATCTTAAAAGGTTATCCAATTGGGGGACTAATAGTTTGGAATACTGAGGAATCAATACCTTATAGAGAATTTATGAATGATTATAAAGATGGAGTTTCACAAAAAATTGTTGATAAAGGAAAATACGCTAGAAAAGATAAATGGCTAGTATATGATGGACAGCAAAGGTTACAAACAATTTATAGTTGTTTAAAATACACTTTTAATGGAAAGGTATTAGTCTATGACTTATTGTTTGATGATTCTGATGAGGGTAATGAAGGAATAGGATTTTCTTTTGTAGAGAAGAATATAGATATTCAATGGAACTTTATTAGAATGAATGAGATATTTATAAAAGATTCTGATGATAATAAGAGAGATTTTAGAAAAGCAATATTTAACCTAAACAAGCCTTCAGATCTAGAAGAAGGGTTAATTGAAAAAAATGTTGATCTTCTTTGGGATATTTTTGTTAAGACCGAAACCAATTCTTTGGCATATTTCCCCATACAAACAAAAAATGAAAAAATAGTAAATGAGATTTTCGAAAGACTAAATACTGGTGGGGTAGCTTTGTCTTTGTCAGATATTCTTTTTTCAAGAATTAAGGATGAATATCCTAATTTTGAAGAGCAATTACAAGGTTGTGCGAATCATATTTATGAAATAACTTCTAATGGGTATACATTTAGCGCATATAATATCTTACAATTACTCCATTTACTTATTAAGGGGAGGGTGAGGGTAGACCCAAAGAAGTTGAAAAAGAATGAGTATAAGAAATTTACAGAAAAATGGGAAGAATTAGAGTCCCCCTTAGAAGATTTCTTTTCTAGTTTCTTGTGGGGTCAATTTCAAATTAATGATAATGCGATAATTCCTAAAAACTTATCAATTTTACCAATTATAGTATATTTTCTTGAAATTTATAATAAGGGCTATAAATATAGAGATATATCAACTAACAACTTAAAGAGGATTCAACAATATTTTATTAAGTCGCAAATTAATGATTGGGCTTTACAAAGTTTTATTGATAATTTTAGCAGGATCATTAAAGAATGTTCTGAAGAATCACCAGAATTATTTGATTTTCCTTTACAAAAGATTGAAGAATTCATATCTATAAAAAAACAAAGAAGAATTGAAGTGTATGAGGAGTCCTTTACTAGTTACAGGTGGTTTGCATTAAAGATTTTATTACCTACAAAAGCTTATCGTTTTGGGCCAAATGTTAGCGGACGATTTAATCCTCAAATTGATCATGTTTTTCCAGTTGCATTAAAAGGAGAGTCTCAAGCTTACAAGGATTTCGTAGATGTTTTGTGGAATTTACAACCAATAAATTCTGAGATTAATAGACATAAAACAAATCTTCATCCAAAAACTTTCTTTTCAGATAAGGCAAGTAATAGACATGGGGATACAATAGAAGGGTCAAAGTATCTTATGAATTATAATTTTTTAGAGCCTATTGATGATCGTGTTTGGAATAATTTTCAAGATTTTGTAAATACTAGAAAATCAAGAATGATTGATTTTCTGGCAACCAAGTATGATATAATGTTTACAAAAGATATAGAAACAGATTAAGTCTAATCTAAAATAACAGAAAGTATGAATGAGTTTATAAAATAAAAATTAGTAGTTATGAATACAAAATTTAGAAAAGGAGAGAAAGTAAAGTTTAAATCAGGTAGAGTAACTAAGAAGTACGGCTGTAAGTTCGGTACTATTATTGAAATAGTTGATATTTATACAGATGGAAACTTAAAATATCCCGCAGGGAAATATGATTTAAAGCAAGATCATTATCTTAAAGCAGCATTGAATTTATCAACTAATACTGACTTTGGAGAATTTTATTCTAAAGGGTATGTGATAAACGCTTGTAATGTAAATGGTATTATAAAAGAGAAAATTATAGTAACTGAAGATTTTATTTTAAAAACTATATAATTAAAAACAGAAAAGAGTATATAAAAGTTGGGTAAAAAGAGAAAAAAAATATGGGTAGTTTAGGAAAACTTATCTACATTATTTGGTTCAATAAAAGGTATTGCTGGGACAAGTATTGATTCTATAGATATCTTAGAATTGCCTGAACCAGAAATAGAAAAATGAAACCATGTCATACAAAGGAAAATATATTACAGGAAAAGAAGATGCTTATCAAATTAGTAGGTCAAAAATTGACTTCTTTAAACAATGTCAGAGGTGTTTTTATTTGGATAGGAAATTTGCAATAAGGAGGCCAGGAATGATTCCCTTTAACTTAAATATTGCGGTAGATAATCTCCTGAAAAATGAGTTTGATACTTACAGAGAAAAAGCAGAGTCACATCCATATATAAAACAATTAGGATTAAATGCTATTCCATTCAAACATGAAAATATGGAGAGGTGGCGTGCTAATTTCACAGGCGTTTCTTTTGTGCATGAGCCAACTAATTTTCATTTGTTTGGTGCGGTGGATGATGTTTGGTTTGATTTAGATACTGAGAGATTAATTGTGGTTGACTATAAAGCAACTTCCACATCAGGAGAGGTAACTATTGAAAGTGGATGGGGATCGACTTATAAGCGGCAAATGGAGTTTTATCAGTTTTTGTTAAGGGGTGAGGGGTTTAAGGTTTCCGATACTGCTTATTTTGTGTATTGTAACGGTATAAAAGACAAGGCAACTTTTGATGAGAAACTAGAGTTTAAAGTTTCTTTAATCCCATATAAAGGAAATACAGACTGGATAGAGCCTAAGTTAATGGAAATCCATACTTTATTAAATCAGGAAGAAACTCCAAAACCTGCTGAGGATTGCGAGCATTGTAATTATTTAAAAGCAAGGTATAATCAAAGTAAAAAAATTACAACATAAATAAGAGAAATCATATAGTACAAAGGTGTAAGAACTGTAATAGCAAAAGAATTACTTTTCGCATATTTACAAAGCACAGAAGAATAACAAAGGGGTTTGGCAGATCAATTTGATCAAATACAATCTCTTAAGGGATGATGGAATATAAATTATAAATTAATAAAAATAAAATTTATTGTGGATGGTATTTAGATGAAAAAAATAATGAAGAATATGAATATAAATCTCAAGAACTTATAGAAAGACTAAAACAAATTTTAAACTAGAATAATAAATATGTACTTAACAAAATCACGCTTTAAGATTGGTATGAGTTGCCCTACTAAATTGTATTATGAATCATCTGATAAATATGAAAATAATGATGATGGTAATGAATTTATGAAAGCGCTTGCAAAAGGTGGTTTGCAAGTAGGAGAAATGGCAAAGATATTTTATCCTGAAGGAATTGAAATAAATGGAAAAAATAAAGAAGAACAATTAGTACAAACTAATTCTGCACTTTTACAAGAAAATGTAATAATTTATGAAGCCGCTATTAAGGTTGGGCATAAATTTATTAGAGTAGATGTGCTTGAGAAGCAAGGAAATACTATTTGGATTATTGAAGTAAAATCAAAAAGTTGTGATGGTAAAGAAGAATCACAGTTCTTTAATAAAAGTAATCAGATTGATAGTGGACAAAGGAAGTATTTAGAGGATATTGCATTTCAATATATGCTTGCTTTAGAGTATTTTAAAGGTTTTAAAGTTATTCCATGCTTGATGATGCCAGATAAACAAATTGAAAGTTCTATTGATGGAATGTATGAGAATTTTGTGATTTCTCAAATTGGAGGTAGAGATACGTGTAAAACAGTTGATGGGGTAACTGCTTCTCACTTAGGTGAGAAATTGCTTTCAACAGTTAATGTAAAAAGCACAATAGAATGTTTATTAAATGATGATTATTATAGAGAACATCCTGATTATGAAGGAAAAAGTTTTAATCAGATAATTGATTGGTTTGAAAGTTTATTAATTAGGTATGAAAATGGTGAATTAGCATATTTATCTGAGCCACATAAAAAATGTAAAGAATGTCAGTTTCACTCAGATGATAATGCAAAAAGTGGGTTTTATAATTGTTTTAAAACAAAAATGAATTGGTCAGATTCCGATTTTGATAAGCCGTTACTTTATGAAGTTTGGGATTATTCTGATTCTAAGAAAAGAATTGATGAGGGTAAATGGTTTATGGAAGAAATATCTGAGTTAGACATTGAAATTAAAGACCCAAAAGACACTGACAAAGGAATGAGTAGAACCCAGAGGCAGGTATTGCAAATTGAAAATACAAATAATAAGATTAAAGAAGCTCATATTGATATTGAAGGATTGAGGTCTGAAATAGAAGATTTTGATTGGCCTCTAAATTTAATTGATTTTGAAACTACAGCTCCTGCAATTCCTTTCTTTAAAGGGTACAAACCTTATCAAGGATTATGTTTTCAATTCTCACATCATATTTTACATAAAGACGGTAGAGTAGAGCATAAAGATGAATATTTAGGAATGGGACAAGGTACAAACCCATCTTTTAAGTTTATAGAACGGCTTTATGAATCATTATCGAAAAATGAGGGGAGTGTGTTTATGTACTCTTTTCATGAAAACACTTATTTGAACTATATGATTCAATTGCTGTGGAAAGAAAGTCCATTTGATGAAAGTTATACTGATAAATTACTTGATTTCTTAAAATCTCTAACCAAACCAAGTGATAAAATAACGACTAAATGGGAAATAGGTAGTAGGAAAATGATCGATATGGCAGTTATGGTTCGTTCCTATTATTGGCATCCAATTATGAAAGGTTCTAATTCTATAAAGCAAGTGTTACCTGCTATTATGAATGATAGTGATTTTATAAAAGAGAAGTATTCGCAACCTATTTATGGTAAAAACTGTGAGGTTAAAAGTTTAAATTTTGATGATAAGGTGTGGGTTGAGTTTGATAATGATATGGTAAAAGATCCATATAAATCACTTCCAACTTTAGATGAATTGTTGCCAATGGATATGCATACCATTGATCGCTTGTACTCAAATAATAAAGTAGGAGATGGTGGTGCCGCTATGACTTCTTGGGCTTTTATGCAGTTTGCAGAAATGAAAGAGCAGGAACGAAATAACATTGGGAAAGCTTTGAAGATGTACTGTGAGCTAGATACCATGGCAATGGTTATGATTATGGAAGCCTGGAGGGATATGATAAAGCAATAATAAATTCAGAAATTAAAATATTATGGCAAATAAAGTAAATAGTACTATTCGTGTTAAGGTTCATGTCTATAGATTACATATTGATTGAAGATGAAAATGGAAAAGTTACATATAAAGATGAGGATTTCAAACATTAAAAAAATGAAAACATTATTTATAGATATGGATGGGGTGATTGTAGATTTTATGCAGTCCGTAAAAAATCATCCAGAATTTGAAAATTACCAAAATGAGATAGATGCATTGCCTGATGTGTTTTTAAATGCACTACCAATGGATTTTGCAATTGACTCTGTAGGTAAGTTAATCAATTGTGGTAAGTATGAAGTTTATATTGCCTCTACAGCACCATGGGGGAATATTGACTCTTTATCGCATAAACGTATTTGGATTGAGAGATACTTTGGTGAGAGGCTTAAAAAGCGCCTTATTCTTACTCATAGAAAAGATTTCTTAATGGGTGATTATTTAATTGATGACAGACTGAAAAATGGCGCAGGCGAGTTTAAGGGAGAGTTAATTCATTTTGGTACTGATAAGTTTCCGGATTGGAATTCAGTACTTGAGTACTTACTTTAAGGTTGGATTTAACGAATTAAAATACACAAACTGTAATGAAATATTTAAGTTGATGAGTCAGGTTTCTAAGAGATAATAAAACAGTGAGAGATCAGCTATGGTAATGGTAAAAGATGGATAAGGGTAATCCTCTCATCCCGACTTTTTTATACTTTTGCTATTAATCAAAACCAAAAAAATTTATAAGAAAGATAATTATTATATGGATTTTCTTAAGTATCAATATGGTAGTTTCAATATATGTAACCTAAAATTTTTTCTTCCGTAAAGTTAGTTAGTAAAAATAGTAGTTAACATTATAACTCAATATTTAATTATGAAAAAATTTATCAGAATATTAGAAATTCCAATCTATTTACTAATAATATCTATGACAATTTATGAGATA